>Ga0326728_10000247_pt1 | contig 217871 bp, 183 predicted proteins | sample MB3enrmetagenome_FD_207602 | JGI IMG/M metagenome (GOLD analysis project Ga0326728, IMG submission 207602) | Lab enriched peat soil microbial communities from McLean, Ithaca, NY, United States - MB31MN | ecosystem: Environmental > Terrestrial > Soil > Wetlands > Peat | place: USA: New York...
CCTGCGCCGGAGCGTCACCTACGGCCTCGGCGTGCTCCGCACGACCGCCCAGTACCGCCTGCAGCGCCTCGGCGTCCGCCACTACCCCTACCTCGCCGTCTCCCCCCTCCACGAGGCGGCGGCGTAGCGGGCGGCCGCGGCATCGTCCGCCGCGGCCACCGTCAGGACAAGAGCGAAGCGAGGATGCCGGCTCCATTGTCGACGATTCCTCGTGCGAGGCTCGAGCCGATCGGGGGAGGGAGTGCAATATCCGAGCACGGCCCCTCCGGCTGTCGTTTTCGCGCCCGGCCAAGGCCTCGCGCGACTCGTCGCGGCTTCGGCGCCTGTGGAACCTTGCTGGCGACGAAACGCTCAAGGCGCGTTCTGCTGCTCCGCCCTCACCATCGACAGCAGCGATGGGTCTCTCGTCACGCGGGGCCTCCACCTTTGCGACACCCGGATCGCCCGTGAGACTTGGGTCGAAACGCGGCCACGTTCAACTCGTGGTTCCAGACGAGGACGCGGTACCGCCCGACCACGTAGACGTGCTTGGGGCTCCCCCACGTCGTCGTCGCGCCTCGAATGCCCCGGTAGCCGCTCGGTGCCCCGTACACGAGGAACTGGAACTTCTTGCCTTCGTACCAGTCGCTGCTCGTCAGGTCCCGCGCGCGCTCGATCTGACCGCCGCACCCGGTCTCCACGGGCCGCACCGCGACGTCACCGCCACTCTCGACAGTCGTGATGCTGGCGACCCAGTAGCCGCCGATTCCCTCGTGGAGGTCGTGAGTCTCGAGCCAGGCAGCGAGTTGCGTTGCCGAATTGGACATCTGCGGACTGGACATCGCGTATCCAAAACTGGCGACCAAACCGAGCGCCAGCACCGTGCCCGCCAACGCGAACGCTCGGACGGTTCTGCCGCTTCCCGGTTTCGGCCAGACCCGAGCGATCACGCGACCGGCGAGGACGACCGCGAACACGACGCTCGCCGTGAGATAGCGGATTCCCGCGCCGTTGGGTCCCGCCAACAGGACGAAGGGCGCCGCCGAGCAGATCACGGCGAGGACGAGGATGTTGTCGAGGCGCCACAGGGCGGGCTCACCGCCTCCAACGCGACCTTGCGGGCGTCTGCGAACGAGTGCCGCGACGAAGCTCACGAGCGCGACGACAAAGCAAGCGAGCACGCAGAGCGCGCCGATGACATTGGCAACGTCAAAGCCCTGCATGTGCCGCAACTGGGCAGGTACTCCGTGACTGTTCACAACGACGTTCGTCAGGCCGAAGAGGCTGGCTGCGTACACGGGCGCGTGCCCCAGGTTCGTCACCATCTGGCCAAAGCGAGCAACGGGTCGCGCGGGTGCCGTCGTGAAGGTCCCGACCGAAACGAGAACAAGGTGCGCGACGCGGGCGAGCACGACGCTCGCCGCCGCGGCCGTGAGTTCCACCATGCCGGCCAGCAGTTTTCTCTCGCGCCACGTCGCCACGAGTCCGGCGAGCAGCAGCGGAATCACCCCGTAGGCGACCATCAACAGATCACCGAGCATCCCGGCCGTGAGCAGGAGAACCGCCAGCGTCCATCCCCAGCCGAACCTGGCCCGCCGCAAGGCGAGGAACGCCAAGAGCGCGTACACCGCCGTGCTGACGTGGAAACCGCGGCCGACGAAGAAGAAGCCCCAGGCTGGCGTGGAAAAAGCGAGCAGGGCGACCACGGCCACCCCTCCGGCAAGACCCGGCCAACCGCGGCGACCCTCACGAGCGAGGAGCACCCCGACCGCGACGGCGAGGGCACCGGCGACAGCAGGTGTGGCGTACAGCAGCCCCGCCCGAAGGCCGCTGACCAGGATGGCGACCCCGTCGAAAACGGCATTGCTCGTCCAATACGACGCGGAGGTGAGATTCCAGCCCTCGAGGAGAACCCGCCCGTGGGCGATGGCTTGACCCTCGAGGATCACGGTCGCTCCGTCCGACGTGCCCGCCTGGAAGTGAGCTGACGTGAAGTAGAGGAGAACCACGAGGCCCATAAAGCCCGCGACACCGCCGGCGAGGAGCCCAAAGATCCTCATCGGAGCGAGGCGTCTACGGCACATCATGGCTGTGACGGCGCGACGCTCTCTTGGCGCTGTGACTCCTCCCGCGAGGGTCCGTAAAGGCCAGCTCGCCGGGCCCCGCAGTGACGAGTACGAGCCGCGCCGAACCGTCCGGGTCGCCCCGGTCAACGGAGATCGCGGTGTCCGTGCTCGGTTCGATCTGCGGCCCTACCGGCCCGGGCATCACGACCTCGCCGGCGACAGGGCGCCCGTCGATGTGGGCCCTCCAGCCCGCTTGTTCGATGGCGGACAGCAACGCGCAGGCGGTCGGCCTGACCGACACCCGCCTGACGACAGTGCCGCCGGCGAGATCGGCCTCTTCCGGGAGCACCTCACCGGGAAGCCCGGGTGGGCGCCCGCGAACAGGGAGTGTTCGCGCGCGCCCGTTCCATCTTCGATGACAACCGCAGCACAGACGGGGCGAGCCGACGGGAGGCTGGTAAGCACGGCGGCTGAGAAGAGGCTGAAGTTGCCCGGGGACATCGCGACGCTGTCACGCGCGGCAACAAGCGGGACGTGGCCTTCCCCGGGGACCGCCATGGCACGTCATGATCCCTTCTTTCCGCCGGCCTTGGAGACGGCGAGGCGATCGGCAAGATGAGCCGGCACGCCCCTATCGCCGCGTCCTCGGCTCGATCGTCGCCGAAGTTCACCACTGGGTCCCTCGCCGACAGCACCGTACGGCATGAGAAGCCGACCACGCCGACGGGCGTCGACGCCAGATGGTTCACGCCCGGCACCTCCCGACGGTGATTGCAGCGCCCAGGTCGGCCCGCCGGCGAAGGTCCGGCCGCCGCTCTCATTCTTGATCGTCACGACCGCCACGTCGAGGTCCATTGCGGCTGTCCCGATCGGGTCCGCATTGAGACGAAAGACCCATCAAGATCCTTCCGGCCGGCAGCAAACGACGCACGGACACGAACGACGCTCGCGAACGGGGCACCGGCCGACGACAGGACCGACGACGGTCCGCCCCGTGGCGATGACGGTTCCGGGCCTGGATGCCGCTCCGGCGCGTCGCACTTCCGAGGATCGCGGACACGCTGCGCTTCGGTCTTCCTCAGCGCGAGGGGATGCGACTCCGGTGCGGCTCGTCGGTCGGCGACGACAACGGCGAGCCGTCGGTCCGTGAACGCGCCAGTGTCTGTGTCGATCGACGTGCGCCAAAGCCGATCGGGCTTGCTGCGCTGTTCCGGCGTTCTGGCCCGGATGCCGCCGAAGCGCAGACGCGGTGGATTCCTCGCGTGCCCTGCTGGGCGGCTGCTGCTCGCATCAGCGGGGTTGACGGAACTCGGTCAGCTCACGTTGACGACGACGGGCTTGCTCGAAGACAGGTAGAGGCCCTTGCCGTTGTAGAAGATGACAAGGGTGTTCTCCCCGTGTGCGAGCTCTGACGAATCCACCGTGCAGCTCGCGCGGCCGCGCACGAGCGCTGCCGAGCAAATCGCCTTCCCGGCGAACGTGACCGCGACCTTCCCAGAGACAGTGCCGCGCGGGCCATACAGGTAGATCCGCAGGATCGCCTGCGAGCCGAAGGCAACGAGCGACGGGTGAACGGTGTCGGTCTCCTTCGGCGCCACTCCGGCGAGGACGACTTCGTTGACCGAAGCCGACGACGAGGCGAAGATCGGGTCGTTCGCGTACGTCGCGGTGACTTTGAACCTGCCGAGGGAGTTGAACGTGATCGTGCACGTCGGGCTCTCCGGGGTGAGGGCCAGGTCGGCGCATCCTGACAGGTCGCTGTTGTTGACCGCGTAGCTGACCGATCCGGACAGCGACCCGAATCCCGTCACCTCGGCGACCGAGGCCGTGTAGGTGATGGTTGTCCCGGCTCTGATCTTCCGCGGAGATGACGCCTTGACGACGACCTTCGTCGCGCCCGCGACCACCTGGGTGAGCGAAGCCGACGTGGTGGCGAAGAGCGGATCGCTGCCGTAGGTAGCCGTGACGGTGTAGGAGCCGGGGGAGGCAAAGGTGATCGTGCACGTTGCGATCCCGGAGCTAAGCGCCACGTCCGTGCACCCCGACGATGCGACGGAGTTGACGACGAAGGTGACGCTCCCGGTCAACGCCCCCGAACCGGTCACCGGGGCGACCGAGACCGTGTAGGTGACGCTCGACCCGGCCGCGACCGCGGACGACGGAAGGAAGGTGACGCTCGTCGCGCCGCCGACGGTGAAGCTCGAGCTCACCGCAGAGGAGAGACCCGTCGCGGTGGCCGTGAGCGTGAAGGTGCCCGTCAGGTTGACGGCGCAGCCCGTGAACGTCGCGACGCCCGAGTTCGCCGCGGTCACCGGGTTCGCCATGCAGGACAGGGTGGCGCCGTTCGGTGTCGTAAGCGCCAGGGTCACCGATGTTGGGCTGCCCGTGACGACGTTGCCATCGAAGTCCTCAACAGCGACGGCCGGTTGGGTACCAAACGCCTTACCCAGTGTCGCGGAGCCACTCGGCTCCGTTGCAAAGGCCAGTTTGTAGGCGGATCCGGAGGCTTCGGTGAGTGTCGCCGTTCCCGAACCGGTACCCAGTCCCGTTTCCGTGGCTGTGACCGTGTACGCGCTGGGCGTGTCCCCCGACGCGCTGATCGTGTCTCCTGAGGCATCACCGTGGATGTCCGCGGTCATGGGGCCACCTGTCACGGTCCCTCCGCCCGCGGCGACCGTGATCGTGACGCTGCCCCCACTCGTCGCCCCGGAGACGCTGACAGCCGTTGACCCGCTTACTACCGAGATGTCCGGTGGGGTCAACGTCACCACGAGGGTGTCTGTCGCACCCGCCGGAATGGCTGCGACGGAGGTGAGCAGCGCGCCGATGAGCGCGACCGCAACCAAGCTTGTCCGCAGGATCCGGGACAGACATCTCGGATCCCGCCCATCAGTTCGGTTCGCGCCCTCGGTCATGTCCCGTTCCCTCGCTGATCTGGTGGGTAGCACCCTCGCGGTGACTTCTACCACGCGTAACGTAAGCCAGCCCTAGCGGAACCTGTGAGTCCCCTGCGAGTGGGATTGGGCGGTCCTGCGAGATTCGGAGTCGGCGAGGACGATGAGCCAAGCTTCCTCTGGTCCGCTGAGGGTCACTTGCGCGTCGGCCCGGTTTCGCGGAAACGAATGCCTTTGGGTCACCGTGCCGGTCTTTGCGGCGGCGCGCAGCGCGGGTTTCCTGTCGCTCACCCCACTTCCTCGGTCGGGCTCATCGAACCGGGTCGACGGCTCACAACTTCGTCACCACAAGAAGTCACCGGGTAACCACAGCTGATCTCCAAGGGGCTGGCGATTCACGACGCGGACCGACCCCTCACACGGCCGCCATCTCGTGCCATGCGCCGCCCTTGCAGCTCGACCCATGAAGGCCCACCGTGCCCCGAAGACCGGTCAAGCCCTTCCACGTCATGACCGACCAGTCGTTCGAACTTCATACCTTCCTACCTGGGGTGGCTCGCGGACACGACGGGATCCGAACCCGCGAACCTGTCAACGCCCGCACGCGAGAGACAGTTCAGACGCGCGCGGGGGCGTTCGCATATGCCACGTCATTCAGATCGACTTGTCCACCGACGTTCGGCCACATGGCGGGTCGACCGGCAATTCGCAGCTCCGCGTTCGGCTCCCCGCCCGGACAAGGCAGGGCCCGGGCCGGACCCAACCCACGCGCTTGACGAGTTCGTGCAGCCCTTGACGAGCGCGCGCGTCGCCGAGCTGATTCAACGAGGTCCGTTGACACCCTTCCCGACTGCCGGACAAGATTCGACAACCGGACATGGGAGGTCGCCATGGCGGAGAACTCGGTGGCCGACGAGCTGTCAAGGTTGACACAGCTCCGCGATGCGGGCGTGCTGACTGAGGCCGAGTTCGAGGCGGAGAAGGCGCGTCTGCTGGCGCATCTCGCCGCAGGGCCGCACGCACCGTACTGGCGACCTGACTTGCCGCTCTACCGCGTGCCGAAGTCGCGTTCGGCGCACAGACGACGCCCCTCTTCGCTACAAGTGCTGGGCATCCTCGTCGGCTGCGCGATCGTGGTCGCGCTCATCGTTGTCGATGTTTCGCATCACGGAACGAGCGCGACCGCGCCAAGTGGGCCGAGCGCCACGAGAAGAATCGGACAGGTCGCCAAGGACGGAGACTTCGCCTTCGTCGTGAAAAGCGTGTCTTGTGGCACCTCGGCAGACGCGGTGGTCGAGGGTGCCGGTGAGCAGGTTCCACCCGCCACCGAGGAATGCCTCGTCACGATGACCGTTACCGACGACACAGGGACGAGCCAGACCTACTTCTCGGGCAATCAGTACGCCTACGACTCGGCAGGTCACCAGTTCAGCGCCGATGCCACCGCCACCGAATCTCTCATCAGCGCGGACGACGATACAGAGGTCAATCCCGGAGCCACGATCACCGCCATTTTGCCGTTTCAGATACCGGTGAACGACAGGATCGCCAGGTTGGAGCTACACGACTCCGCTTATTCGAACGGCGTGACCGTGGACGTGTAGGCGGGCCACACGCAGCGAGCCCTGACATGTCCTGGCGCGCTTGCGACGCTCGTGTAGCCCATGACCCGCTTCAACACACCCGAGCATGTTGGACCTCACGCCACAGCGCGCTCGGCTGCCTCACTCCGGACGAATTCGAAGACTTCGGGTACAAGTCGGCGACGTCAGGTCGCGGAAGTCGATTGCCGTCTCGCGGAGCGTCTCCATACGTCGGTGCGAACGACAATCAAAGGGCGTGATGGTCCCGTTGGCGCTGATCATCTATCGGTCGCAAGACCGATTGCGACGATTCGATGACTGCCGGTCGTCGACTTCGGGGTAGCGAATGCGTCGAGGGTGGCAGATGGATTCGAGACCCTAGTGGAGGTCTCGGCGCATGTGCTCAAGCGCTTCTAGGCGACGAGCCAACTTCTCCGGCGCGGTGGCGTCCCTCGAGCGAATGCGGACCTCGAGGACGGCGAGGCGTTCGAGTTCACGACGCACGAGCTCTCCCCGCTCGCCCTCTGGACGGGACGCCAGTGTGCGGTGAAAAGCTGCGTAGACGTCTCTTGCCCGCCCTACACCAAGGTGACGCGCGATTGCCGAGAAGGAGCGACCCTCCTCGCGCAGCGCGAGGACGTCCTGATCGGTATTGCGTCGTGGCGTCAGCGGCGGCCGAAAAGACTCATCGCGAGGGGGCCTTCTAGCTCGCCCGTGATCGGATTGACTGCTCTTCCCCCTAGGCAGGGTGCACCGTCGAATCTCGGAGCTCTTTCGGACCGAGCGCGCTCTCGTAGTTGGCACGCTGGATCTTCAGCAACTGGCTCGACTTTCTCATACTCAGCTCTTGCGGCGAACTTTCAGCCATGGAGAGCCCTCGATATGTTCTCCTCGAATCAGACGGATCGGACGTTGGCCGCTTGGGGACCCTTTTGCCCTTGGGTGACTTCGAACTCGACCCGTTGGCCCTCCGATAGAGCTCGGTAACCCTCCATTTGAATCGCGGAGTGGTGGACGAAGACGTCTTCTCCACCATCATCGGGGGTGATGAATCCGAAACCCTTCTCCGCGTTGAACCATTTCACAGAACCGACAGTCATTGTTGGTATCCCTTGCATTCCCTGCACATCAAAGCGCGGAATCCAAGGTCGAACCCGGCTTCATGCAGCTGGTAGGTCCTCACTAGCCTACTGATTCACCCACTACCCGTTCACTACTGGGACGGTGTTGGACAATCTCCTTTCGGCTGAACAACCAGACGCGTAACCTGTGGCTGGGCCCTCGGGGGTAAACCCACACCGAAGAGCCGGAGTTGAGGGTGAGAACCGGCCACGCTGGCAGGTCTTTTGACCACAGGTGTCGTTCCCTCCTTGGGACGCTCCCGAGGGCCCACTATCTCGTCAGCACCCAATTTCCGTTTCGGTTGCACACGGCGGCGACCAGTGGCCACCGGTGGCATGCGTGCGATGCCTGCCAAGAGGTGCAGCTCCTCAATCACGAGCGCGGTTGTGGGATGACCTCCGGTTGTCCGGGTCGCAGCGTCCGCTCTTTCCGTTGGCGTGACCCTGGTTTTGGCGCCTTACACCTGGGGACACGCTGATCGCGGCGCCTCAGCCTCGGTAGCAACGGAAAAATTCACGGTCGCTACTCAACGCGTTCGAGCTCTCCAAGCTGCCATCGTGAGTCCGTGCCGCGCCGCACAATCGGGCGGGTAAATCATCAATGAAATTGGCTCCCTTGCAGGGAGCCGATTTCATTGAGCCAGAAACAACGTCCTCAAACGGAGGCCGCCGATGCTGGAGCGATGGTCTTTGCCTCGATTCCCGCGTGAGCGATCTTGACCTTGCGGGGCTTGGCCTGTGCGATCACCGGGATGGTGACGGTGAGCACGCCGTCTTCGTAGGAGGCCGTGATCTTGTCGCGATCGAGGCTCTCCCCGAGGAACAGCTGGCGGCTGAACTCGCCCTTCGGGCGCTCCGTAATCGCGATCTGGTCGTCGTCGAACCGGAGCCAGGTGCGCGTGCCTCGCACGCTGAGGACGTCGTTGTCGATGGTCAGCTCGATGGAGCCCGGATCGATGCCCGGTAGGTCGAGCAGGACCTTGAACTCGTCGCCCCGGCGGTACGCGTCGACCGGGATCTGCCAAGCCCGACGTTCTCTCTTCAACTGCTCGGTGACCTGGTCGAACTCACTCAATGGTTCGAATCGCATCAACATGGCTGCATCCTTCCGCTGACTCTCGAGCAACTCGGTGTCGGCGACAGGCGGGCCTCGGGATCTGGAACTTACTCTACTCTAGTTGTACGGAACTAGCAATTCACTTCTAGAAAAATGCGGCTAGACTCTCCGGCGATGGCAGCGTGGAGTTTTCTCACCAAGCACGCCCGGGTCCTCGTGTGCATCGCCCACGACCCCGGGGTGCGGTTGCGCGACATCGCCACGATGGTGGGCATCACCGAACGCACCGCCTTCGACGTCGTAAACGACCTGGCCTCGGCCGGCTACGTGGTCAAGAACAAGGACGGCCGCCGCAACCGCTACGAGATCCAAGCCCACCTGCCCCTACGAGAAGCCATCGGCCGAGAACGGACAATCGGTGAAGTGCTGGAGATCTTGGTTGACACGAACGTTCCCAAGGGGCCTCTGACCTAGACCCCGGTTGAGGCATTGGACGAACACCTACCATTGGTCCAACAAGCCGGTGTTGCCTCGACCGATTGAACTCAGTCAGTTCACGTCGTGGGCCTTCACCGAGAATGTCCGACGCCTCGGACTCGTTAGCTCCATGGGAACCATCGGCGACTGCTTCGGCAACGCTCCCATGGAGTCGTTCTGGGGCTCAATGCAGATCGAACTCTTGAACCGACAGCGCTGGCGGACCAACCTCGAGCTGGCCGTCGCCATCGCCGATTACATCGAGCACTTCTACAACCCAACCCGGCGCCACAGCACGCTCGGCTACCTCACACCGAACGAATTTGCGAACGTACACTCGCCCCAACCCCAAGCCACGTTGTCGTAAGACGTGGTCCACTGAATGGGATCAAGGCCTTTCGGTGGAGGCGACGGGATTCGAACCCGCGAACCTCTTGACTGCCAGTCAAGCGCTCTACCAACTGAGCTACGCCCCCGAGAGGCTGACTACTCGAACCTAGGAGACCTGTCTGCCACCTCTACGCGATCGAGCAGCCCGAGAGCTGCGTGCCCAACCCGGCAAGGTGCGATCTTAGGCCGAGACGCACACGCACCGTCATTGGACCACTCGTCCCCTCCGGCGAGCCCGAAGAATCCCGGTACGTCGCGCCGTCACGGTTTCGCCCGCCCGCAGTGCCGCACACGGCGCCGCCAGGAGAACGCGCGCGCCGCGAACGCGGTTCCCGGCCGATCCCGGGCCAAAGCCGACGAGCGGGGGCCACGCCGCGTCGGTCTCGGGCGCGCGGTACGACTGCGGAGATCGGTCGTCCCGGCTCGGTAGTCTTTGACCCCGATGAGGGCGAACTACGACTTCGCAGAGGTTGAGCCGCGCTGGCAGAGACGCTGGGCGGGATGGGGCACGTACGAGGTCGACCTCGACGACGCGCGTCCTCCCTATTACGTGCTCTCGATGTACCCCTACCCGAGCGGGCCCGCCCACCAGGGTCACGTCCGCAACTACACGTTCGGCGACGTCCTGGTCAGGTTCCGGACGATGCAGGGCTACGCGGTGCTCTCGCCGTTCGGATTCGACTCGTTCGGCCTGCCCGCCGAGAACGCCGCGATCAAAGGCGCGCAACATCCGCGGGAGTACACCGAGGCGCGCATCGCCGAACTGCGGGCGAGCGTGCTCCGGCTCGGCGCCGTCTACGACTGGCGCCGCGAGCTCAAGAGCCACGATCCCGACTACATGCGCTTCAACCAGCTCATCTTCCTGCGCCTCCTCGAGGCCGGCCTCGCCTATCGGGGGAAGGCCCCGGTGAACTGGTGTCCCGGCTGCCAGACCGTGCTCGCCAACGAGCAGGTGCTCGCCGATGGCACCTGTGAGAGATCGGGCGACTTGGTCGAGCGCCGCCTCCTCGAACAGTGGTTCCTCCGGATCACGCAGTACGCCGACGAGATCCTCGCCGCGCTCGACTGGCTCGACTGGCCCGACCGCGTGAAGACGATGCAGCGGAACTGGATCGGCCGGTCCGACGGCGTCCTGCTCCGCTTCCCGGTCGCGGGCCACCCCGAAACATCCGTCGAGGTTTTCACGACGCGCGCGGACACCGGCTTCGGCGTCACCTACGTCGTCCTCGCCCCGGAACACCCCCTCGTCGGCGAGCTCACGACCCCCGACTGCCGGGACGCGGTCACCGAGCTCTGCCGGGCAGCGTCGACCGAGTCCGATCGGCAGCGAATGGAGGCTGACATCTCGGCGGAAAAGCGGGGGGTGTTCACCGGGAGCCACTGTGTCAACCCGTTCACGGGTGAGCCGGTGCCGATCTACGTCGCCGACTACGTCATCGCGACCTACGGCACCGGGGCGATCATGGCCGTTCCCGCCGAGGACCAGCGCGACCACGACTTCGCCGTCGCCCACGGCCTCCCGGTCGTGCGCACCGTCGCACCGCCCGAGGATTTCGCGGGCGAAGCCTGGTCCGGACCGGGCACGAAGATCAACAGTGGCTTCCTCGACGGGCTCGACGTCGACACGGCCAGGGAGCGCGCGACGGAGTGGCTGATCGGCCGGGGCGTCGGTGAGCGCTCGGTGCAGTACCGCCTGCGGGACTGGTTGATCAGCCGGCAGCGCTACTGGGGGTGCCCGATCCCGGTCGTGTACTGCCCGGCAGACGGGATCGTCGCGGTCACCGAAGCCGACCTCCCGGTGCTGTTGCCCGAGGATGTCGAGTTCCTGCCGACCGGGGAATCACCCCTCAAGCACCACAGGGCGTTCCTCGAGGCGACCTGCCCGCGCTGTGGCGGTCCGGCGACACGGGAGACCGACACGATGGACACCTTCGTCGACTCGTCGTGGTACTTCATGCGGCTCTGTTCGCCGCGTGACCACGACGAGCCCGTTGACATCGCGGCGGCGCGACACTTCCTGCCCGTCGACCAGTACATCGGCGGGATCACACACGCGATCCTCCACCTCCTCTACGCACGCTTCTACACCCGCGCGCTCGGCGATCTCGGTTTGGCGCCGAAGGAGATCCGCGAGCCGTTCACGCAGCTGTTCTGCCAAGGGATGATCCGGCTCGGTGGCCGGGCCATGTCGAAGTCGAAGGGTAACGTCATCTCGCCCGACGAGTACTTCAAGACGGTGGGCGCCGACGCGCTGCGGCTCTTCCACCTCTTCGTCGCGCCCCCGGTCGATGACTTCGATTGGACCGCCCAGTCCGACGAGATGATCGAGGGCTGTTCCCGTTACCTGAGACGGGTGTGGCGACTCGCCGTCGCCGGTGAGCCGGACTCCGACGCGGTCGGTCCCGCGCCAGCTGCGGCGAACCCCGGGGTGGACCTCGACCTGCGGCGCGCGACGCACCGCGCCATCCACTCGATCACGACCGACCTCGGCCGCTACGAGTTCAACACCGCCGTCTCGTCGTTGATGGAGCTCACGAACGCGATCTACCGGGCCGCACGCGAGGGCGCCAAGCCCGACGTCGTCGATGACGCGATCGACACGATGCTCAAGCTGCTCGCGCCGATGGCCCCCCACCTCGCGGCCGAGGCCTGGGAGCATCGCCACGGCGGCCACGTGCACGAGGAGCCGTGGCCGGTCGCGGACGCGTCGCTTCTGGTCGACGAGCAGGTCACCATGGTCGTGCAGACGAACGGCAAGCTGCGCGATCGGATCCTCGTCGACGCGTCGATCACGGAGGAGGAGGCGGTCGACCTCGCACTCGCGTCGCCGAAGGTTGCCGAGCTCCTCGGCGGGAGGACTCCGCGCCGGGTGGTCGTCCGCCTGCCGAACCTCGTCAACGTCGTCTGCTGACCGCGGAGCCGAGCGGGCACCTCCCCCGGTTCCCTTGACCGAAGCTCACCGGTGCGCAGCCTGGGCGATGCCCGACGCCGGACGTGGCGCGGGCGCGAGGGTCCCCCGACGACCTCGAGGCGGCGCTTCCCCGATCACGCTGCATCGGCCCGGTGAACGGCGATGGCCGCTCCTTGGACGAGCGGGCGAAGGACCCGCCCTCCGGAACCGTGTCGCCGCGCCGCGTGCTCACACGCGGCGCTGTCTGGGGTCGGATCCTCCGCGCCAGACGAGATGCTCCCGGACGATCGGTGCGATGATGCGCCCTCTCCTGCGGTCCTGCGCCTGGGCCGTGGCCGATGACGCGAGAGCCCGGACCGCAACGACCCGGGACATCCGTCGCGATCTCGCGAGCCCTCTAGCCTCCGCTCAACGCGGCGGCACCGAGGCCGGAGCTCGCTCCGGCGGCGGTCGCCGCGATCGATGAAGCCGTCACGGCGCCGGATGACGCCTTCACTCCTTCGACGATCACCGTGTCGCCGATCTTCAGGTCAGCGAGTGTTGCCGCGGCGTCTCGAGTGACCTTTGCCGTCGGGCCGAGCGTCACCTTGACGAGACTGCCGGCGGAATTCGTCACGTAGAGCGTCTTGCCGATGACGTCGGTGACGGTGCCGACCGTGGCGCCGCCCCCCGATCCGAAGAGCGACGAGCCCCCCGTCCGCGAGAACCCGCTTCGTGAGAAGGCCGCGCGTGCCGCCGTGAAGCCACCGGTGCTCGAGCTGCCCTCGTTCTTCTGGAGCGCCGCCCCACCCCAGAAACCACCGGCGATGAACACCAGCGCGAGCAGCACCGCAGTCGGCGTACGGAGACGGACGCCGCGCTTGGCCGCCTCAGCCGGCCAGACCTCATCGCCGAGGACGGTCGCATCGAACCCGCCGGCGTCGGGCGGTGGAGGGATGAGCCCCTCGGTCACCCGCGCGACCGGCGCCGTGTCGGCGTCACCAGGTTTGTGGTCAGACATCGCTGGCTCCCTGCTACTCGTAACGAAGAGCGTCGATAGGACGGAGTGACGCGGCCCGGTTGGCCGGGTAGAAACCGAAGAACACCCCGACCGCGACAGAAACGCCGAGGGCCAGCACGATCGAGTACGGCGCGATCACCGGCGTGACCCCGTCGATCCGAAAGCGCGAGCCGACGAGCCCGACGACGACACCGGCCATCCCACCGAGCAGCGACAGCAACACCGACTCGTAGAGGAACTGGGCGAGGATGACCGACTTGCGTGCCCCGATCGCCTTGCGGATGCCGATCTCGCGGGTCCGTTCCGTCACGGACACGAGCATGATGTTCATCACCCCGATCCCGCCGACGAGGAGCGACACCCCCGCGACGGCCGCGAGGAGAACGGTGAACGTGCTCGAGGTGGACTCCGCCGTGCTGACCAGGCTCGCCTGGTTGACGATCAGGAAGGGCAGGTCCGCCACGGTCGTGTTGTTCGCGGCGGCGAGGATCGACTCCACCTCGCTCTCGGCGAGATCGAGCGTGCTCGCGGACTTGCCCTGCACGAGGAGCTCGGTGAACGACCCGGACTCGCCGGTGAGCTCGTCCTGGACCGCGGTGTACGGGGCGATGATGACGTTGTCCTCGTCGGTCGCCCCCGACGAGCCCTTTGTCGCGAGCACCCCGACGACCTGGAAGCTCGACGAGCCGAGCTGGATCGTCTGGCCGATCGGGTTCGCCGTGCCGAACAGGTCGGTCACGACCGTCTGGCCGACGAGGCAGACGCGGTCGCGGTTCGTGACCTCCGAAGCCGTGATCGAGCTCCCCGCCTCGACCGTGTAGTCGCTCGCCGTCAGGTACGACGGGGTGCTCCCGGTCACCGTCGCATCCGAGTCGCTCGCCCCGCTGTAGGTCGCGGTCGCCGACGTCGACTCCACCGGGGAGACCGACTCGACGTCGGGCGCCTCCGCGGGGTCCTCGATCTCGCGCACGTCGGCGAGCGTGATCGTGGCGGCGCTCGTCTGGGTCCCGACCGTGGCACGTCCGCCGAAGCGTCCCAGATTGAGCACCGTGATCGTGTTCGTGCCGAGCCGGTTGATGTTCGCCTGCACCTGGGCCGACGAGCCGGTGCCGACGGCGACGAGGATGATCACCGCCGCGACGCCGATCAGGACGCCGAGCATCGTCAGCATCGAGCGCAGCTTGTTCGACGTGGCGCCCTGCAGGGCGATGACGACGTTGTCCCACCAACTCATGACGACATGCTCGGTGTGCGGATGGTGTGCGCGGCGTGGAGCCGTGGCGGCGGTCCCTCGACGGGTGACGAACGGACGTCCTCGACGATCTCCCCGTCGCGCAGCCGAAGCACGCGCTTGGCGAACTCGGCGAGGTCCGCCTCGTGGGTGATGAGCACGACCGTCCGTCCCTCGGCGTTGAGGACGCTGAAGATGTGCATCACGTCCTCCGCGGCCGCGCTGTCGAGGTTCCCCGTCGGCTCGTCGGCGAGGATGAGCGCCGGGTTCGTCACGATCGCCCGGGCGACGGCGACGCGCTGCTGCTGTCCGCCGGACATCTGGTTCGGACGGTAGCCGAGGTGGTCGCCGAGCCCGACGTTCTCGAGAGCGGCGACCGCGCGCCGCCGGCGCTCCTTGGGTCGCACGCCCGCGTAGGCGAGCGGCAGCTCGACATTCGCGAGCGCCGTGGTGCGCGGGATCAGGTTGTACGCCTGAAAGATGAAGCCGATCTTGCGGCTCCGGACGATCGCAAGGGTCACCTCGTCAAGCCCGCGGACGTCGACACCGTCCAGCCAGTACCAGCCCTTCGTGGGGACGTCGAGGCACCCGAGGATGTGCATCATCGTCGACTTGCCGGAGCCGGACGCCCCCATGATGGCGACGAAGTCACCCCGCTCGATCGTGAGCGAGACCCTCCGCAGGGCGTGCACCTCGGCCTCGCCCATCGCGTAGGTCTTCGAGACGTTCCTGATCTCGATGATCGGACGGCGACGGACGGACCCGTCGATCGTGGCGGTCGTCGTCATCCGCCGGCGAACCCTCCGCCAGCGAGCCCTCCGCCACCGAAGAAGCTTCTGCCGGACGAGCTCGTGCCGCTCGTTCCTGTGGACGAGATGCTCACGGTCGGCTCGACGACGACGTCACCGACCTTGAGGCCGCTCACGATCTGCGTCGTCGAGCTGCCGACGAGCCCGGTCACCACCTCCCGCGTCACCGTCGTCCCGTGCTCGAGCAGGGCCACGGTGGAGATCGTCCCGGTCGTCGTGATCGCCGCGCTCGGGAGCACCATCACCCCGGTCCTCGAGGCGGTGATGACGCTCACGTTGGCGGTCATGCCGACTTTCACGTCGGAAGGCGGATCCTCGATCGCGATCGTGACGTCGTAGGTGACGACGTTGCTCGACACGGTCGAGGTTGGCGCGACCGCCGTCACCCGGGCCGCGAGGTCCGTGTTCGGGAGCGCCGCGAGCGACACCGTCGACGGATCCCCGACGGCGATGTTCGAGATATCGGCCTCGGCGAACGGCGCGACGACCTCGAGGCTGTGCAGGTTCGTGATCGTGATGAACCCGGAGCTCGACGACGAGCTCGAGGAGCTACTGGAGGCGCTCGCCCCCGTGTAGCCGGTCGAGCCGCTCCCGCTGTTCGAGCTCGACGCCGAGTTGCTCCCGCTCACCGTCTCGCCGACCGAACCGTTGAGCGCGGTCACGGTGCCCGCGATGGGGGACGTGAGCGTCGTCTCGCTCAGCGCTTGCTCGTCGGTGCTCACCGTGTCCTGGTCCGCGGCGACGGTCGCCTCGTCCCCGACGATCGTCACCGGGCTTGTCACGTCACCTGCTTCGGTCGATGCGATGCTCTGGTGCTGCTGCTGGTTGACCAGCTCCTGGTGGGCGACGGTCTCTTCGTCTGTGGAGATCGTCGTTCGGTCCGCAACACACGAGCTCTCGGCGGTCGCGAAGGTCTCCGTCACCCCGTCAGCGGATCCGAGCTCGTTCGTGGCGACGAGTCGGAAGTCGTAGGTGGTGTCGGGCGTCAATCCGGTCACGGTCGTGCTCACCGACCCGGCGGTGGTGCCCGCGCCGGCGTCGAACGTCGCGGTCGTGCTTCCCAGCGACGCCGACGTGCCGTACCGGAAGTAGTACGTGGTGTCGACGCCCTCGGGGTTCACCGTGCCCGAGAGCGTGATCGTCGTCGTTGTCGCGCCACTGCCCGAGCCGGTCGTCGCCGCCGGCGGTCCGCCTGTCGTGAACGTCCCAACGGATCCGTAGCTCGTTCCGAGCGAGTTCTTCGCGACGAGCCGGTAGTAGTAAGTCCTTGCCGAGCCGAGGCCGTCGATCTCCGTGCTCACCGAGACCGCGGCGAAACCGGACCCTGCGTCGGTCGGAAAAGTCGACGAGCCGAACACAGCGGTCACGCCGTACTGGAAGTAGTAACTCGTGTCAACGCCGTTCGGATCGACGGTCCCGTTGAGCGTCGCCCCGCCCGTCGTGACGCCGCTCGCCGTATTCGTCGTCACCGTGGGCTGCGACGCCGTCGCTGGGTCCGTGTCGCCGGCCGACTCGGTCGTGTCGTCACTCTTCAGCTGGGCCGATTCGGTGCCCCCGGAACCACCGGTCGAGCCGGTCGCGCCCTGCGACGAGCCGGTGGACGAGGAGCCGGTCGCGGAGCTGCTCGCGTTCGAGTTCGACGAGGTGCTCCCGGTGCCCGCCGACCCGCTCGTCGTCCCTGGACAGCCGAGACTTTCGTCGGTCGCAAGCTGGCTCTTCGCGGTCGCGAGCGACGTCTCGTCGGAGGTCAGTTGCTGTTCGTCGGACTGCAGCGTCAACTTGGCGGACTCGAGGGAGGCCGCCTCCTGAGAAAGCTGGGACGCGCTGCCACCTGCCTCTGCGTTCGCGAGGTTCTCTTCGGCGGCCGCCAGGGCCGCCCGCGCCGAGGTGAGACTCTCCTGGGCTTGCTTCGCGTCGATCGTCGCGAGGGCCTCGCCGACGGTGACGTTGTCGCCAACCGCCACATCGACCGCGGTGAGCGTCCCGCTCGTCGAGAAGTCGAGCGTTGTCGACGTCACGGAGCTCAGGTTGCCCGACGCCGTCTCGACCGCCTGGACCGTGCCGCGTTGGACGGTCGCAGTGCGGGTCGAGCTCGACGAGGCAGAACTGCCCCCGTAGACCGAATCGAGGCCGAATCCCAGACCGGCGCAGACAGCGGCGACGAGCACGACGTAGACGAGCGCGCCCCTCGACCAGAACTTGTTCGGTTGGATTCTCATCGGTGTCTACAGCTCCTTGGCCCGGCCCGACCTATGACTTCTTCGAGGACTTACCCGAAGGTTTCTTCGAACCGGCCCCCGAGAACCCCTTCGGGAGCAGCGGTGCGCAGGCGGCGAGCGCGGCCTTCACCTTCGGGTTCGAGGCGGCGATCGTCGTCGTCGTCGAGCTCGAAGAGCCCTTCGTGCCCGACGGTCGGGTCCGCGTCGGGAGGGTGACGCCGTGGAGTTTCAGACAGTTGCGATAGGCGAGGAACGCCGCGCTGTTCGCGGCGTTGGCGCCACCCCCGAACGGGTACGTCCCCTTGGGGCGCAGGCTGGCGCACGCCTTCGCCGCCTTCTCGAACTTCGAGGACCCGAAGCCCGAACCCTTGGGGAACGTCGGTCTCGTACCACCTGAGGTGGCAGGAGACCCAGACGGCGAACCGAATCCCCCGAAACCGTTCTTCGGGATACTCACGCCGTGCTTCTTGAGACACGACAGGTACGCGCTCGTCGAGGCTTTGCTTGACGAGGAGGGGGACTTGCCCGAACCCGGCGACGTGGTCGAGGTCTTCGAGGGCGCGGCCCCGGCGGCGCCGCCGAGCGCCACGACCGCCACGGCGAGGCCGACCGTCAAGACGCCGAGAAGACGACTCGGCTGCGCAGAATCTCGCGCGCGCCAACGTTGCCAACCCGAGAAGAGCCCCATGCACCACCGTCCTCGTGCCTGATCGGAACACGGCGCACCGTACGCCTCGAGCCTGTGAGTTTCATCAATGTTCCCTGAGAGCTTCTCGAGCTCCGGCGCGCTCACGACGGCGGCGCTGGCGGGCCGATTTGGTGCGAGATGCGGCCGTCGTCGGGCACGTCAGCCGGGTCCGTCGCGTTCGCGGTCGCGGCGCAGACTGCGGGCGCCGGGTGAGGCCGCGGCTCGCTCTAGAGCTCGCGGCCCACCGTCGCGAGACCGAGGAGGGTCGACACCTGCGGTCCGGCGAACTCGCAAAGCGAGCCGAGGACGACGTCGGCGAGCACCCAGCGGGGGTCGTCCTCGGTGCCCGGTTCCGGAACGGCGACGACGCGCATGCGCGCCGCCTTCGCCGCGATGCAACCGTTCAGCGCGTCTTCGACGACGACACAGCGGACCGGTTCGACGCCGAGTCGCGCCGCCGTGAGGTGCAGGACCGCCGGGTGCGGCTTGCCCATCTCGACCTCCGAAGCCGAGACGACGGCAGCGAACCGGTCGCGCAGCCCGAAGCGCCCGAGGACGGCCTCGATCACCGATTCGACGGAGCCCGAGGCGAGCGCGATCGCGAGCCCGCTGCGCGCGCAGAAATCGAGCGACTCGAGCGCGCCCGGCAGAACCCGCGCCTCGCGGGGGATCGCCTCGACGACGCCGGCGACGATCCGCTCCGCCAGTTCGGTGTCGCTCGGGCCGGCAAACCCGAGGCGTTCGCGGAACAGTCCCACGGCTTCGTCGGCCCGCATCCCGGTGACGAGACCGCCGCCGAGCAGCGGGCGGACGTCGACGCCGATCTCGTCGAAGATGGCGGCCTGGACGCGACCCCAGATCTGTTCGGTGTCGACGAGCAGACCGTCCATGTCGAACACGACCGCCTCGGCCCGTGGCCCGAGGGCCTCGGACTGGCGGCTCACGCCGACTCGCCGCGCAGATAACGCTCGAGCTCGGAGGCGATCTCGTCGCCGGTTGGCAGCTCGCCTTCGAGGTCGAGGATCGTCTCACCGCCGGAGTCGAAGTGCTCCTCCATCTGCCGCACCATCGCCACGTGGTCCGGCGACTGCGCGATCAAGTCGTCGACCTGGCGGCGGGCCTCCTCGGCGCTGCGTTCCAGGCCGTCGGTCCCGATCACCAAGCCGGAGATGGCACAGAGGCCCTCGACGAGCGCCAGCGCCGCCGGCGCGAACGGCATCGCCGCGACGTAGTGCGGGACACGCGCCCACAGCCCGACGGAGGGAATCCCGGCCTCGACGCACGCCTCGCCGATCACTTCTCCGATCCCGGCCGGAACCTCGATCGACCCGCGCACGACGCCGACCCGTCGGGCGAGCTCCGGTTCCGACGCCGTCGCGGCGAGCTTGATCGGCCGCGTGTGCGGCGTCGCGTTCGGGAAAGCACCGAGGCTGACGACGAGACGGACATCGAGTTCCCGCGCGAGCGCGACGACCTCTGCCGTGAACGGCCGCCAGCGGTAGTCCGGCTCGGGACCGATGAGCAGCGCGACCCCGGAGCCAATGCGGTCCCGGCCCACGAGCACCTGGAGCTCCGGCCAGGAGATCCCGGCGCGCACGCCATCGTCGATGCGCAGTCGCGGCCGCCGCGCCCGCTGGTCGATCAGCTCGTCCCCCTGGAAAGTCGCGAGCGTCTCCGTCTTCATCTCGGAAAGGATCGCCGCGATCGCGGTCGCGGCGCCGAAACCGGCGTCGACCCAGCCGTCGAGCACCACGATGAGAACCGGGCGTTCGGGTGACGTGACCGGATATCGCGTAACAAAGGTCACCGACGGAGGTTACCCGGAGCGGGCGCGCCACCGGATCGCAGCGGCGGAACTCGCCCCGTTCAGACCGCGACGACGTTCAGGGCACGGTCGGCCGCGTTGCAGCGGAGCACGCCGTCGCCGGAGACGACGACCATGCCCTCGATGCGCGCGCCGAACCTCCCGGGGAAATAGATGCCTGGTTCGACACTGAAGGCGTGTCCGACCTCGAGGCGCGCCTCGTTCCCCTCGAGGAGGTACGGGTCCTCGTGCTCCTCGATCCCGATGCCGTGACCGATCCGATGGATGAACGCCGCGCCGAATCCGGAGCCGGCGGTGATCCGCCGAACGACACGGTCCACCTCCCCACAGGCCAGCCCAGGAGCGACGGCCGCGACGGCGGCAGCATGGGCGCGTTCGACGACGCGGCATCGCCTCGTACCCCGACAGCCATGGCAGGTCCGCGCCAAGCGACAGCAACAGGACATCGACGCCAGCCGTGCGCATCCGCTCCCGCACGCGGGACGCGCGCCGCTCGCGCGTCACGCCGAGGTCGCCGAGGATCACGCCGAGGCCGTGATCCGTCTCGCCGCCTCCGCCCCCTCGCGGGCGTGGTAGCTCGAACGGGTGAGCGGCGACGCCTCGACGTGGGCGAAGCCGTGGCGCATCGCCCGCTTACGCACCGCGGCGAACTCCTCAGGCGTCCACCAGCGCGCGACGGGGAGGTGCGCCGCCGAGGGGCGCAGGTACTGGCCGATCGTCACGATGTCGACGCCGACGGCGGCGAGATCGGTGAGCACGCCGTCGACCTCGACCTCGGTCTCGCCGAGGCCGAGCATGAAGCCGGACTTCGTCGTCAGCCCGGCGGCCTTCGCCATGGCCAGCACCGCCAGGCTGCGCGCGTACGACGCTGAGGGTCGGACCGCGCGCTGGAGGCGGAGGACGGTCTCGACGTTGTGGCCGAGCACGTCGGGACGCGCGGCGAAGATGACCCGCAGCGCGGACTCGTCGCCCCTGCAGTCGGGGATGAGCACCTCGACGGTGGTGCCAGGCGTGCGCTCCCGGATCGCTCGAATCGTCGACGCGAACGCCCCGGCGCCGCCGTCGGCGAGGTCGTCGCGGGCGACGGCGGTCACGACCACGTGCGCGAGCCCCATCTTCGCGACGGCGGCGGCGACGCGGGCGGCTTCGGTCCGGTCGAGCGGCAACGGGTGGCCCGTGTCGACGAGGCAGAAGCCGCAGGCCCGCGTGCAACGCTCGCCGTTGATCATGAACGTGCCGGTCCCGGCGGCCCAGCACTCGAAGATGTTCGGGCATCCCGCCTCCTCGCACACCGTGACGAGGTCGAGTGTTCGCATCGTCTTTCGCAGCGCGAGGTACTCGTCGCCCATCGAGACCTCGACCCGCAACCAGGACGGTTTGCGGCTCGTGATCTCGACGGCGCGTCGCGGGTCGACCCCCGCCGCCGCGAGCCGGCGGAAAGCCGGCCGCGACGAGGGGTCCGAGGCCGCACCGGCACGCCCCGCGGCGGCCGACACGTCCTGGCGTTCTACCGGCCGTTCACCGTCGGCTCCCGCGAAGACGGGGGATGTCCGCGCCCGCTCGACGAGGGCGTCGATCACGTCGGCCGTGGTCGCGGCCGATCCCTCGGCGCGCAGCGACGTCACGGGCCTGTCCGGGATGCCGCAGGGAACGATGTGGGAGAACATCGTGAGATCCGTGTCGACGTTGAGCGCGAAGCCGTGCATCGTCCGGCCCCGCGAGACCCGTACCCCGATGGCGCAGATCTTGCGCGGCACCGGCCCGTCCGGCTCGACCCAGACGCCGGGATACCCCTCGAGCCGTCCGACCTGGGGCAGGCCGAGATCGCCGAGCGCCCCGATGACGAGCGCCTCGATCCCGTGGACGTAGGCCGGGACGACGCCCGGTCCGAGCGCGACCGACACGATCGGATAGCCGACGACCTGTCCCGGCCCGTGGTACGTGACGTCACCACCGCGGTCGACCTTCACGAGCTCCGCGCCGACGCTCCCCGGCTCGACGAGCACGTGCTCGGCGCGGGCCCGGACCCCGAGCGTGTAGACGTCGGGGTGCTCGAGGAGAAGGAGGTAGTCCTCGCCGCTGCGGTGGAACAGCGCGTGTTGGAGGGCGAGCGCCTCCCGGTAACGGACGCGGCCGAGGGAGCGAACCCGCAGCGGTCCGGGCGCGCACGGGACGGCCGGCATCGCGTCTACAGCTCGGCGAGCCAGTCGCGTGTCTCGATGACCCTGGCGACGTCCCGCACGAACGAGGACGCGTAGGCACCGTCGACGGCGCGGTGGTCGAACACGAGCGCGAGCACGCCGACGGAGTGGATGGCGATCGACTCTGATCCGTCCGGCGTCACGACGACGATCGGCTTCCGCTTCACGCCGTCGGTCGAAAGGATCGCGACCTGGGGCTGGGCGATGATCGGCGCCGTGATGAACGTGCCGAACGGGCCGGGGTTCGTGATCGTGAACGTCCCGCCCGTGATGTCGTCGGCCGAGAGCTTGCGGCTCCGCGCCCGCCCTGCGAGGTCGGCGATCGAACGGGCGAGCCCGCGCAGCGACTGACCGTCGGCGTTGTGTACGACCGGGACGATGAGGCCCTCGCGGTCCAGGTCGACCGCGATCCCGAGGTGGATGTCGTGGTGCACGATGAGCGCCTCGTCGCCGACCGAGGAGTTGAGGTTCGGGTAGTCCCGCAGCACGTCGATCACCGCGCGGGCGACGAACGGCAGGTACGTGAGGCCGATGCCCTCCTCCGTCTTGAACTGGCTCTTCAGGGCATTGCGGACGCGCTCGACGTTCTCGAAGTCGGTCTCCATGGCGACGAGGGTGTGCACCGACGTCGCGATCGAACGGACCATGTGCTCGGCCGTCACGCGCCGCACGGCGGAGAACGGCACGATCTCGTCCCGCACGCCGAGAGGCGCCGGCGGCGTCGACACGACCGGCCGCTCCATCGGCTGCACGACCGGCGCGGTCGGCGCGGGGGAGGCCGGCGTCGCCGGCGCGCGGGTCGCGACGGCGAACACACTCGAAACCTCGCCGAGGTGCGCGAGCACGTCGTCCCGGGTGATCCTCCCGCCGAGCCCGCTGCCGGCGATCTGCGCGGGATCAAGCCCGTTCTCGCGGATCAGCCGACGTACGACCGGGGAGAGCAGCGCGCCGCGGGAACCGTCCTCCTCCACGACGTCGGCCGACGGCACCCGCACCTGCGGGGCCTGCGGCGGGGGAGGCGGGGCGGCGACCGGTGCGGGCGGCGGGGGCGGGGGCGGGGCGGGCGGCGGGGTCACCGGTTGCGTCGCGGGCGCGGGCGGGGTCGACACGCCCGCTGAACCACTGATGACCGCGAGGCGCGTGCCCACCTCGACCGTCTGGCCCTCGGGAACGAGGATCTCGGCGAGCACGCCCGCGAACGGGGAAGGGACCTCCGAGTCGACCTTGTCGGTCGAGACCTCGAACAGCGGCTCGTCGAGCGCGACGTTGTCGCCGACCTTCTTCAGCCAGCGGGTGATCGTGCCTTCGGTCACCGTCTCGCCGAGTTGCGGCATTGTGATGTCAGCCAACGTGAAGACCCCTTCCGGTGAGCGCGAGGACCGTCTCGCCGAACGTCTCGGAGAGCGTCGGATGCGGTTGGACGAACTGGGAGATCTCGCCGGGCGTCGCCTCCCAGTTCACGGCGAGATAGGCCTGGCCGAGCTGCTCGGTCACCCACGGCCCGACCATGTGCACGCCGAGCAGGCGTCCCGCGTCGCCGGTCGGCGTTTTCTCGGCGATGACCTTGACGAGCCCGTCGGTCTCGCCGAGGATCCGGGCCCGCCCGTTGCCACCATAGGGATCGCGCTGCACGACCACGTCGAAACCAGCGGCGCGCGCCGCTTCCTCGGTCATGCCGACGAACGCGACCTCGGGATGGCAGTAGATGCACCACGGGACGGTGCCGTAGGCGACAGGAACCGCCGGCTCGCCGAGGATCTGCCTGACGACGAGGATCCCCTCGGCGAATCCGACGTGCGCGAGCTGTGGCGTGGCGACCACGTCACCGATCGCGAAGACCCCGTCGGCCGTCGTGCGCATCCACGGGTCGACGACGACGAAGCCGCGCTCGTCGATCTCGACGCCGGCGCCGGCGTCGCACAGGCCCTCGGAGAGCGGACGGCGACCGACCGAGACCACGGCGACGTCGACCTCGACACGCTCGCCGTCGCCGAAGAGAACGGTCGTGCCGTGCCCGTTCGGCTCGTGGCCGTGCACGACCACCCCGGTGCGCAGCACGATCCCGCGCTTCTTGAACGACTTCACGACGACGTCGGCGACCTCGCGATCGCAGCCCGGCAGGATGTCCGGCAGGACCTCGAGGAGGGTGACCTGGGCACCGAGGTCGGACAGCATCGACGCGAACTCGCAGCCGATCGCGCCGCCACCGATCACCGCAACCGCCGGCGGGATGCGGTCGAGCTCCAGCACCTCGTCAGAGGTGAGGACGAATCCGCCGGCCTCGAAGCCGGGGATGAGCCGCGGCACCGATCCCGAGGCGAGCACGACGTTCGTGCCGGAAAGCTCGGTGACGGAACCGCCGGCACCGGTGACCCGGACCGTGTGGTCCGCGGCCAGCTGTCCGACGCCGGTGACGGTCGTCACCTGTCGGCGCTTCAACAGTCCGGTGAGGCCCCGGTACAGCTGATCGACAACCCTGCCCTTGCGATCGAGGCTGACGGAGAAGTCGACGGTCGGCTTCTCGGCCGTGATGCCGAACTCGCCTGCGCCCGCGACCGCCCGGTAGACGCTCGCCGTCTCGAGGAACTCCTTGGCAGGGATACAGCCCCGGTGCAGACACGTGCCGCCGACCTTGTCCTTTTCGACCATCGCGATCGACAGGCCCGCGGCCGCGCCGTAGAGGGCCGCGGCGTAGCCGCCTGGGCCGCCGCCGATGATGACGAGGTCGTAGCGCCCGTCGTCGGACCCAGCCTCGACCGTGTGGACCACCTCCTGCCCAGAGTTCTCGCGGGCAACACTATCGACCGGGCCCGTTCACCAGCGCCGGGGTCGCGAGCGCCTCGCGGTCCCGTCCGCCTCGTCGTGCGCTCCTCCCGCCACGCGGTCCGCGCCCATCCGGGCACGGCGTCGAAGCGATTCGCCGCGATCGCCTTCAGCAGGCTGTGGCTCTGGAGGCGGTTGCACGAGGCACCAGGGACGGGATTCTCGACGATCTCGCCGCGGTCGATCGACTCCTGGACGGAGGCGGCGATCAGCCACCCGCCGAGCTGGGCGACGCGATGGTCCCGGAAGGCGAGCGCCTCGTCGAAGTTGTGACCGGTGTCGACATGGACGACTGGGAAAGGATTGGCTGCAGCCAACAGGCCCTCGTCGCGAGATGGAGGAGCACCTCGGAGTCCTTGCCGCCGGAGAACAGCAGCGCCAGCCGGTCGCACTCGGCGACGATCTCGTGGATCACATGGAACGCCTCGGACTCGAGGGTTTCGAAATGGGTTACTTGATGGTCGCGATAGATACGATGACCTCCGTCATGAATGGCGCAGATCAGGCGCGTCAGCCGCACGCCCGGGAGCTGCGACTCGGCCTCTGAAGCAGCGCCGCCGTCGTCGCCAGCCGGTCGACGAGCTCGTTCAGGGGCTCGCCGGCGTGGCCTTTCACCCACCGGAAGGCGATTTCGCCCGGACGGCGGTCGACGACCTCGTCGATGAGGGCGCGCCAGAGGTCCTGGTTCGCGACCGCCACGCCCTTCGAGTTGCGCCACCCCTTCGCGCGCCACGCCACCCACCACCGGTCCTGGAAACAGCGGACGACGTAGGTCGAATCGCTCACGATCTCGAGCGGTCCCCCGTGGTGGGCCACCGCCTCGATCACGGCGGTGAGCTCCATCCGCTGGTTCGTCGTCTGCGCCTGGGCCCCCGAGGCGTAGCGGTCGGGAGCGGTCGCCCACGCCCAGCCGCCGGGACCGGGGTTCCCGTGGCATGCTCCATCGGTGTAGACGACCGTGCGTCGGCTCGCGTCCACCCGCCCAGTCTGCACCACGGGTGCACCCGGTCCGGGGAGCGCCGTTATCGTCGTTCGCGTAGGACAGAGCCCGTTCGCGGCGGCGTGAGCGGAATCGAACAGACAAGAGTCCCCGTGATCTTCGACGGTTTCTCACACCAGGTGCCCGACATCGATCCGGCCGAGACCGACGAGTGGATCGACTCGTTCGATGCTGTCGTCGGCGAGAGTGGCAAGGCCCGGGCCCGCTTCATCCTCATGAAGCTGCTCAGTCGCGCGATCGCCCTCCAGGTCCACTTCCCGGCGACCGTCTCGACGCCGTACGTCAACACGATCCCGGCCGACGAGGAGCCCATCTTCCCCGGAGACGAGCACCTCGAGCGACGGATCCGCGCCTACATCCGCTGGAACGCGGCCGCCATGGTGACGCGTGCCAACGCCCGCTACTCCGGGATCGGCGGCCACCTCTCCACCTACGCCGCGGCGGGCGCGCTCTACGAGGTCGGCTTCAACCACTTCTTCCGCGGCAAGGACGACGGCCCCGGCGACCAGGTGTTCTTCCAGGGCCACGCCTCCCCCGGGATCTACGCGCGCGCCTTCGTCGAAGGCCGCCTGAGCGAGGCCGATCTCGAGAACTTCCGGTTCGAAGCCGGCGGGCACGGCCTGTCGAGCTACCCGCACCCTCGTCTCATGCCCGATTTCTGGGAGTTCCCGACCGTCTCGATGGGCCTCGGGCCGATCGGCGCGGTCTACCAGGCGCGCTTCAACCGCTACCTGATGAACCGGGGGATCCTCGACACGAGCGCCTCGCGGGTCTGGTGCTTTGCGGGTGACGGGGAGTTCGACGAGCCCGAGTCGCGGGCTGGACTCAGCCTCGCCAACAGGGAACGCCTCGACAATCTGATCTTCGTCGTGAACTGCAACCTCCAGCGCCTCGACGGGCCGGTGCGCGGCAACGGCAAGATCATCCAGGAACTCGAGGCGGAGTTCCGGGGCAACGGTTGGAACGTCATCAAGGTGATCTGGGGCTCGCGCTGGGACGAACTGCTCGCGCGCGACACCGACGGGGTCCTCGTCGACAAGATGAACTCGACGCTCGACGGCGACTACCAGCGCATGACGACGGAGTCGGGCGCCTACATCCGCGAGCACTTCTTCGGGCCGGACCCGCGTCTCGCCGCGCTCGTCGCCCACCTCACGGACGAGGAACTCCAGTCGCTGCCCCGCGGCGGCCACGACTACCGGAAGCTCTACGCCGCCTACAAAGCAGCCGTCGAGAACACCGGCGCGCCGACAGCCATCCTCGCCAAGACCGTCAAGGGCTGGAAGCTCGGTCCCGAGATCGAGGCGCGCAACGCCACGCACCAGATCAAGAAGATGACCCACGACCAGCTGCGTGCCCTGCGCGAGCGGCTGAAGCTGGAGAACCAGGTCCCCGATTCCGTCCTCGACAGCGACAAGCCGCCCTACATCCGGCCCGAGAAAGGAACGCCCGAGTACGAGTACCTCATGGCGAGGCTGCACGAACAGGGCGGATCGTTGCCGCACCGCGTCGTGCGCGGCCAGGGGATCGAGGGCCTGCCCGCGCCGGACGACTCGGCCTTCGCCGAGTTCCGCGCCGGATCACGGGACCAGCAGGTGTCGACGACGATGGCCTTCGCGCGCCTCTTGCGCAACCTGATGCGGGACAAGAACGTCGGCAGGTTCGTCGTGCCGATCATCCCCGACGAGGGGCGGACCTTCGGGCTCGACGCCTTGTTCTCCGAGATGAAGATCTACTCCCCCAAGGGCCAGCTCTACACCTCGGTCGACGCCGGTCTGCCCATGCACTACGCCGAGGCGGTCGACGGCCAGATCCTGGAAGAGGGGATCACCGAGGCCGGTGGGATGGCAAGCTTCATGGCCGCGGGAACGTCCTACGCGACGTGGTCGCAGCCGACGCTGCCCTTCTACATGTACTACTCGATGTTCGGCTTCCAGCGGGTCGGCGACATCGTCTGGCAGCTCGCCGACCAGCGCGCCCGGGGCTTCCTCATCGGCTGCACCGCCGGTCGCACGACGATGAACGGCGAGGGCCTCCAGCACGAGGACGGACACTCCCACGTGCTCGCGTCGGTCCTCCCGAACCTGCGCGCCTACGACCCGTCCTTCGCCTACGAGGTCGCCGCGATCGTGCAGGACGGCATCCGCGCGATGTACGGCCCGAATGGCGAGGACGTCTTCTACTACCTCACCGTGTTCAACGAGAACTACGCGATGCCACCGCTCCCCGACGGCGAGGAAGGCGAACGGGTCACCGAGGGCACATTGCGCGGCCTGTACCGCTACTCCGAGCCCGCTCCCGTCGCGAGCCGGCCCGACCCGGGTGGTGCGGATAACCCGCCCCGCCGGGCGACGATCCTCTTCTCCGGAACGTCCTGGCAGGCTGCCGAGCGCGCCCGTGAGCTGCTCGCCACGGACTGGAACGTCTCGGCCGAGACGTGGTCGGCGACGAGCTACAAGACCCTGCGCGAGGACGCGCTCGAGGTCGAACGGTGGAACCGTCTCCACCCCGCCGAGACACCCCGGACCCCCTATGTCACGCGGGCGCTTGCCGCGGCGTCGGGGCCGATCGTCGCCGTGACGGACTTCATGAAGGCGGTGCCTGATCAGATCGCGCGCTTCGTCAACGTGCCGTTCACGCCGCTCGGCACCGATGGCTTCGGGCGTTCTGACACCCGCGAGACCCTGCGCCGGCACTTCGAGGTCGATGCCGAGCACATCGTCGTCGCCGTGCTCTCGTCCCTCGCCTCGAACGGCGGAGCGAAGCAGGACGAGGTCTCCCTGGCGATCGCCGCCTACCAGATCGACCCCGAAGCCCCGGACCCCCGGGTTGCGTAAGTCGCGGCGGTAGGCGCCGCGAGACGTCGGGCGTTCCTTGCGCCGGACGCGTTCGAGGGGCGCTTTCGCGCCCCTCGAACTGACCCCGTCACCGGGATCGACGTTTACTGGAAAGGCTCGGCGAATTCGGATGACATCAGGTGGGACCAGCTCCTGACCGGACTTCCGAGGGTGTCTGGTTGGGATTCACCAGGTGGTCCAGAGGCCGCCTAGCGGACAGCCACCTCCAGGGTCCCAACACGTTGACCATCCATCAGTTGGACCACCTCCTTTCTCTGGTGGGGCCAGATTATCGATCGGCGCGAGGAACCGGTGGCATTCGGCACGGAATCGTGTGAACTTCTTGTTAACCATTCCCTACCTGGGATTTCCGCTCTTTCACGCCGCGACGAGCGCGAGCTTGTAGCGCGTATTCGCACCGTTCGCGACCACGAACGTCGCTACGACGACGACGCGGAAGTGAGGGACGGTCGTGATCTCGCGGATCGCGTCGGCTGTGACGGGTACGGGAAGGGACACGACGACACGGCCACGGATCGAGAAGCGAACCGACGAGACAAGAACTGTCTCGATGACGTCACGGGTAGGGCCATGCGACTCCACCAAGACGACCTTGTGGGCGACGAGCTGCAGCCGACCACCGCACAGCGGCATGTCGCAACGCAGCGAAAGCGTCGCAAAACCGGATTTCACCGGCGCGAAAGGCTCCGCCAGGACCACCCTGGCTCGCTCTGACACGATGCTCCCCGGGTTCGCGGAACCCGAGCTTCCGGTTCTCGGGGTGCCGGTCTTTGGGGTGCTCGCCTTCGAGGTGCCGGATTTCGACTTTCCGGATTTCGACCTGCCGGTCTTCGATTTTCCGGATTTCGACTTGCCGGTCTTCGTCTTTCCGGTCTTCGAGCTGCTGGAACTCGAGCTGCTGGTTCCCGGAGTGCTGGATCCCGGAGTGCTGGATCCCGGAGTGCTGGTTCCCGGAGTGCTGGTTCCCGGAGTGCTGGTTCCCGGAGTGCTGGATCCCGGACTGCCGGTCCCCGGACTGCCGGTCCCCGGACTGCCGGTTCCCCCGCCACTCGAAGTCGACACCGGGGTGGATACGAGAGCCGACGACGGTTGGCTCGTTCCGACCGAAGTGAAGGCTTCGACCTCGAACGAATAGGAAACACCGTCTGTCAGGTCCCCGACCGCAGACGATGTCGTGTCCGCCCCGACAACGAGGGTCTCCTGCGGGGTCGAGGACCCTCCCGTAAAGACGAGCACGTCGTAACCGGTGACCGGGCTTCCGCCATCAGACGTAGGGGCGGACCAACTAAGCGCGACCGTCCCGTCGCCGGGTGTCGCGGCCGCGAGCTCCGGCGGCACCGGCGCGCGATCCAAGAACTCGATCTCAGAATCCCCAGAGTCGGCGACAGCAACACCGCCTGAAGGGGATACCGCGACGCCGTCCGTTTGATTTAGCAGCGTCGACAGAGCGTCGGTGCCCAACGCATTGGGAGTTTGGTCACCGCCTCCGGCCAAGACATAGAGGTCTCCCCGGGTCCACGATGCACCAGAACCAAGGAAGTAACCAGGATCAGAGCTGCTCACTGCGAGGATCTCGACCTCGTCGTCCGCTCCGTCCGCGATCAGGAGATTTCCCTCAACATCCGTCGCGACTTCGAAGGGTTCGTCGAAGTAAGTGTCGTTGGCAGTAGTTCCGGAACTACTTGGCGCGATCGTCCCGCCCCCAGCGAGGACGTACAAATCACCCGTCGTCCACACGGCCTCGCTTCCCAGTGAATACGACGGATCCGTAGCAGATCCCGCCAAGACCTCAACGAGATCGAGATAAGTGTCGTCAATGATCACATTGCCGGAACTGTCGACCGCGATACCGGACGGCATGTCGAGACGGCTGGACAAGCCTTCCGTTCCATCTGTCGAGGGCGAATCCGAGCCACCACCTGCGATGGCGTAGAGATTCCCCTGGACCCAATCCGAGGACGATCCCTCCACATAACCAGGACGTCCCGAAGCGACTGCTAGAACCTCGACCAGAGCGTCGCCACCATCCGTAATCAGCACGTTCCCGGCGCCGTCAACGGCAACACCAGAGGGGTCATCAAGACCGATTGCTGTCGCTGCCTTACCCGTGCTCGTAGGCGTCGGAACGGTGATCCCCATACCGAGTCCGGCGATCACGTAGAGATCACCCCGAGTCCACGTCGCACCAGGGCCAAGCACATACCCCGGGTTCGTCGCACCGACTGCGATCACCTCGACTTCGTCATCGTCGGTGTCTGCGATGAGAACGTTGCCACTGCTGTCAACTGCAACGCCTTCCGGATTGTTGAGACCTGTATCGGCACCCGGAGTACCCGTTGTCTTCGGAATAGGCGTGCGCGTCGCGTCACCCGCGATTACGTAGACAGTGCCCGCGGCCCAGGATGCCCCGGACCCCAGCATGTACCCCGGATTCGCAGCGCTCTCAGCAAGCACCTCGACCTCGCTCCGGGAAGAGTCACAGATAACGATGTTGCCGCCCGCGTCCACTGCAACGTCCTGAGGTTGCTCGAGCTTGGTCGCAAGTGCCAGCGACCCTCCGGAGGTTGGCACTGTCGTCGCGGTGGTTCCTCCGGCGATCACCGCGAGATCCGACGAGCTCGACGCCCCTGCTCCAGGGATCGACGGCCAGGCACCGACCCCAGCGGCGGCGAGCACAGTGATTACGGCCAAACAGCCTGCGACTTGTCCAGCGACCGACCGGAACCGGCCCATCTCCCCTTGCGCCTCCTTCTTGGCCTTGGCAGCCCGCGCCATATCACGGGCCATCAATTACGAACTGCCGAGAGTCACAGAAGTGACCCCCTGCCAAGTCAGAACGCGGGTAAAGGCAACATATCGAGACAGGTGCCTCACGGGCGAATCGCGGGACGACGGAGGCGGCACAGCCCGGACACCGCCAATCGCCTGTGCGGGGCGGCCAATCGAATACGCCCCACTTCGCCACCGCGCCTTCGTCGCCGCGGCGCTCTCGGCCGTTCCGGGTCCGGGTTCCCACGCGGAGCGATAGCGTGATGCGTGTCGCACCATTACGAGGACGCCCAGGTGGCGGTGCACCGCCTCGTCGTCGGCCCCATCGATAACAACGTCTTCATCGTGCGTTGCAAGGCGACCGGTGAAGCCCTTCTCGTCGACGCGGCGAACGAGCCCGATCTTCTGCTCGCGACCTGCCAGGCTCTCGGTGTCGGCCAGATCGTCGAGACCCACGGCCACTGGGATCACATCCAGGCGGTGCCCGCGCTGCGCGACGCCGGCTACCAGGTGGCGGTGACCGCCGAGGACGCCCCGATGCTCCCCGGATACGACCTGCTGCTCGAAGACGACAAGGTCATCAGCGTCGGGAGTTTGCGCGTCCGCACGATCCACACGCCGGGTCACACCCCCGGCTCGATGTGCTTTCTCGTCGAGGGCTCGCCCGTCCTGTTCTCGGGCGACACCTTGTTCCCCGGGGGCCCCGGGAACACGACATTCCCGGGTGGCAACTTCACGCAGATCATCACCTCGATCGACGGGCGGCTGTTCACCCCTTTGCCCGCAGAGACGGTCGTCATGCCGGGTCACGGCGCGGACACGACGATCGCTGCCGAGCGGCCCCATCTCGAGGAATGGATCCGGCGCGGTTGGTGAGGGCACAATTTCCCCTATACGTGTAGTGCAAATCCGCATGAGCACGTAATATGAGGGCGTGACGACCCTGATGACGGGCACCCAGGACGCGCCGCTCGGCAGCGACTCCCCTGGCGGCGGGCCCGCCGACCCGCTCCTGTTCGTCGAGGATCTCCACGCCTCGGCCGACGACAACGCGATCCTCAACGGAGTCGACCTCGTCGTGCGACCCGGTGAGCTCCACGCTGTCATGGGCCCGAACGGATCCGGCAAGTCGACCCTCGCGAACGTCCTGCTCGGCAGCCCGGGCTTCAAGGTGACCAAGGGCAAGGTCCTTTACAAAGGCGAGGACATCACCGGCCTGACGCCCGACGCCCGCGCGAAGAAGGGCATGTTCCTCGCCTTCCAGTATCCGGAGGAGATTCCCGGCGTACCTATCGCGCAATTCCTCCGCCAGGCCGTCGCCGCGCGACGCGGGACCGAGGTCTCCGTGATCGAGGTCCGCGTCCAGATCCACGAGTGGCTGCAGAGACTCGGCATGGACGTCGGCTTCGCCTCGCGCTACCTGAACGACGGCTTCTCCGGCGGCGAGAAGAAGCGCAACGAGATCCTCCAGATGGCCCTGCTCGAACCGGACCTCGCCATCCTCGACGAGACCGACTCCGGGCTCGACATCGACGGCGTGCGTGTCGTGGCCCGCGGCGTGAACGAGGTGCGGGCCCACCGTCCCGGACTCGGTGTCGTGGTCGTGACCCACTACCGACGGATCCTCGACGAGCTGTTGCCCGACGTGATCCACGTCCTCATCGACGGGCGTATCGTCGAATCAGGCGGACCGGAGCTCGCGGCGCGACTCGACCGCGAGGGCTACGAATCGTGGCGCCCGTGACCGACCCCATCGACGTACCAGCGCTGAGGAAGGACTTCCCGCTCCTCGCGCGCGGCGAGGCCGACCGCCCGCTCGTCTACCTCGACTCCGCCGCCTCCGCCCAGCGCCCCCAGTCGGTGCTCGACGCGATGGACCACTACTACGCGACCACCCACGCCAACGTCCACCGCGGCGTCTACGCCATCGCCGAAGAGGCGACCCGCCAGCTCGAGGCGGCACGGGTGCGACTCGGCCGATTCATCGGCGCGCCGCACCCGGACCGCGAGGTCGTCTTCACGAAGAACGCGACCGAGGCGATCAACCTCGCCGCCTTCGCCTGGGGACGCGAGAACCTGTGCCCGGGTGACGTCGTCGTGTTGAGCGAGATCGAGCACCACGCCAATCTCGTGCCCTGGCTGATGCTGAAAGACGAGCTCGGGATCGAGCTGCGCTACATCCCGCTCGGTGCCGACTTCCACCTCGACCTGTCGCAGCTCGACCGGCTCGTCGCCGGCGCGAAGCTCGTCGGTGTCACCGCGGCGTCCAACGTGCTCGGCACGGTCGTCGACCTCGACCCGATCGTCGCCGCGGCGCACGGCGCCGGCGCCCTCGTGCTCGTCGACGGGGCGCAGCTCGCGCCGCACCGGCGCGTCGACGTGGCCGCGCTCGGCGTCGACTTCTTCGCGCTCACCGGACACAAGATGCTCGGTCCGACCGGGATCGGGGCGCTCTGGGCGCGGACAGAACTGCTCGAGACGATGCCGCCGTTCCTCGGCGGCGGCGAGATGATCCGCGACGTCACGCTCGACGGCTTCACGACGAACGAGCTGCCGTGGAAGTTCGAGGCGGGCACACCGCCGATCGCCGAGGCGATCGGGCTCGGCGCCGCCGTCGACTACCTCGAGGCGGTCGGACTCGACCGGATCGGCGCCCACGAGACCGCGCTCGTCAACTACGCGCTCGATCGCCTCGCCGCGACCTACGACGAGGTCCGCGTCTTCGGCCCGGCGCCGGACCCGCGCCGCCGCGCCGGGGTGATCTCGTTCGCCTTCGGCGACGTCCACCCGCACGACGTCGCGCAGGTGCTCGACCAGACGGGCGTCTGCGTGCGCGCCGGCCACCACTGCGCGAAGCCGCTGATGCGCATCCTCGGCGTCTCGGCGACGACGCGGGCGTCGCTCTACCTTTACAACGACGAAGCCGACATCGACGCCTTGGTCGACGGGCTCGCCACGGTGCGGAAGCTGTTCAGCTGAGATCCCGGCGGTCCCGGCGCCAGAACGGCCAGGAAAGGCAGGTGCGGGCGGCGAAGATGAACGAGCTCGAAGACCTCTACCGCGAGATCATCCTCGACCACTACCGTTCGCCGCGCAATCGCGGCGAGCTGCCCGTGCCGCCTGCCCACCGCGTCGAGGGTTTCAACCCGCTGTGTGGCGACGAGATCGTGATCTACCTCGACGTGCGCGACGGCGTCCTCGCTGATCTCCGCATCGCCGGGCGGGGCTGCTCGATCAGCCAGTCGTCGGCTTCGATGATGTCGGCGGCGGTGAAAGGCCTCCGCCTCGACGAGGTGCGCCAGCTCGTGCGGTCGTTCAAGTCGATGATGGCGATCGACGGGCCGGCCGCCGCGGAGGGTGAACCGCCGGCCGCGCCCGCCGCAGCCCCGGTCGACCCCGCCTCCCTCGGCGAGCTCGGCGCCCTCCAGGGCGTCGTCAAGTTCCCGGTCCGCATCAAGTGCGCGACGCTCGCCTGGAACGCCCTCCTGCAGGGTCTCGACGAGATCGCGGCCGGCGTCGCCGGCGACACCTGACGCTCAGGCGAGCGGCTCCCCGTCCGGCCCGAGGCCGAAGAGCGCCAGGGCGCCCCCGAGCCCGCTGATCTCGATGTCGTCACGGCGACGGTCGAGCCACACCTCGCGCCCGAGCCGGTAGCAGAGCGTGCGGTCGCGCGCCGTGCCGCGCAGCGCGAGCTCCTCACCGTTCGGGGCGTAGCCGACCTTCTCCGAGACGCGGATCGACCGGCGGTTCCAGTCGAACGCCGACGAATGCGCCTCGAGCGCTCCGAGCCCGCGGAAGGCCAACTCGACGACGGCGGCGCGCATCTCGGCGCCGACGCCGTGTCCCTGGGCGCGACGTACGAGCCAGGAACCGGTCGAGACCGATCGGAGCGTCGGGAAGTGCTCCGCCATGAGGTCCTGCACCCCGACGGGCTCGCCGTCGACGACGACCGCGAGAGCGAGCGACCAGTCGTCCACCGACCAGCTCGCCCGCTTCGACCACCACCACTGGAGCGACTCCTGCTCGCGCCGGGGGGAGGGAACCTCGGTCCAGGCGATCCGGAACGGCTGGCGATCCGGCTCGTGGATCCCTTCCGAGGGAATGGTCGCGAGCACGGCGAGGTCCTCGTCGCGCGGATAGCGCAGCTCGAGGCGCGGGGTGCGCACGACGAGGTCGTAGAGCGGCCAGAGGTCCGCCAGAGGGTGTCGACTTTCCATGTCCGATGATCCCATGGCGGCCGAGCCGCCGGAAACGGCCTCAGCTCGCTTCGACGCGCAGCCCGACAAGGTCCGGCTCGAGCACGACCGCGTGTCCGGCGACGGCGAGTTCGGCGAGCGCCGCCTCACCGGCCTCCCGCACGCGGGCCGCGGTCGTCTTGGAGGTGCAGATCCCGAGCAGGCTCGTGCCGGCCCCCGACCAGCAGGCCACCGCCGCGCCGCCCGCGACGAGACGCGCGAGCAGCGTCGGAGCCTCCGGGAACAACGCCGCGCGCGCCGGCTGATGGAGGCGGTCTTCGCCCGCCGCGGCAACGAGCTGCGTCGCGTCAGCGAGGCCACCGAGGAGCAGGCCGAGTCGACCGAGGTTCGCCACGGCGTCACCGAACGGGACCGCTGCCGGCAGCACCTCGCGAGCCTGTTCGGTCGGCAGCACCCGGTCGGGGATCACGACGACGAAGGCGAGCGCCGGGTCGAGCCGCAAGCGGCAGGTGACGGGACGCCCGTCGACGAACGTCGCGGCGACGAGGCCCCCGAGCACCGAGGCGGCGGCGTTCTCGGCGTGGCCGTCGAAGGCCGCCGCGACGCCAAGCGGGTCGGCGGAACCCGCCGCCGCCGCGGCGGCCGCGGCGAGGGCGGCGGAGGAACCGAGACCCCGTCCGACGGGGATGGCCGAGCGCACGGTGATCTCCAGGTGATCGTGGCCGAGGACGGCGAGCGCGACCCGGGCGGCGAGGTGCGAGGCGTCCCGGGGCAGATCGGCACCTTCGCCTTCGGCGCGGATCGCGAGCCGCGCCGCCGGGGCGATCTCGACCTCGACGGCGAGCGCCAGGGCGAGCGCGAGGGTGTCGAAGCCCGGTCCGAGGTTCGCCGAAGATGCGGGGGCTCGCGCGCGCACGGTCGTGTCAGCTTGCCTGTCCGGCGCGGCACCCGCACGTCGAAGCGCTCGGGCGGGCGCGCGTCTCCGTCCCCGCCAGGGACCGCGCCGCGGCGATCACGGCCATCGCCCGACTGCGGCGCGACGAGACGCGCGCGCCGGACGCGTCGCCGGCCCGCGCCGGGTCAGCGCGGGATCTCTTCGTACTCGTCGAGCGTCATGAGGACCGTGCGGGGCTTCGAGCCCTCGGACGGGCCGACGATGCCCCGCCGTTCGAGCAGGTCCATCAGCCGGCCGGCACGGGCGAAGCCGACGCGCAGCTTGCGCTGGAGCATCGAGGTCGAGCCGAACTGCGAGCGAACGACGAGCTCCATCGCCTGGCGCAACAGCTCGTCGTCGTCGTCGCCGAACAACCCGCCGTCCGACCGGTCGCCGTCGTCACCGACGACGCCCTCGACGTAGAGCGGGTCGCTCTGGCGCCGCCAGTGGGCGACGACGCTGTGCACCTCCTCCTCGGAGACCCACGGCCCCTGGATCCGGCGCGGGATGCTCGACGACGCGGTGAGAAGCAGCAGGTCGCCCCGGCCGATGAGACGCTCGGCGCCGGACTGGTCGAGGATGACGCGTGAGTCCGCGAGCGACGACACCGAGAAGGCGAGACGCGAGGGGATGTTCGCCTTGATCACCCCGGTGATCACGTCGACCGACGGCCGCTGGGTGGCGATGACGAGGTGGATCCCGACCGCACGCGCCATCTGCGCGATGCGGCAGATCGACTCCTCGACATCGCGGGCGGCAATCATCATGAGGTCGTTCAGCTCGTCCACGACGAGGAGGATGAACGGCAGCCGTTGATAGCGCGTGCGCTCGAGGCCGTCAGCGATCTCGGCATCGTCCACGTCGGCGTCGCGCGGGACGATCGGCCCGTCGAAGGGCCCCTCCGCGAGGTCGCCCCGGTCGACCGCGGCGTTGTATCCCGTGATGTCGCGCATCCCGACCTCGGCGAGGAGGTCGTAGCGGCGTTCCATCTCCGCGACGGTCCACGCGAGCGCGTTCGCGGCGCGCTTCGGATTGACGACGACCTCGGTGAGCAGGTGCGGGAGGCCGTTGTAGTGGCCGAGCTCGACCCGCTTCGGGTCGACGAGGATGAGCCGGACCTGTTCGGGCGTCGAGCGCATGAGGATCGACGTGACGAGCGAGTTGATGCAGGAGGACTTGCCCGAACCCGTCGCCCCGGCGATGAGGAGGTGCGGCATCTCGGCGAGGTTCACCATCACCGGTCGACCGGCGATGTCGCGCCCGAGACCCACCTCGAGCGGATGTCGCGCCGAATGGGCTTCGGGCGACGACAGCACGTCGCCGAGGGTGACGAGACGGCGGTCGCGGTTCGGCACCTCGACGCCGATGGCAGAACGACCCGGGATCGGAGCGAGGATGCGCACGTCGGGCGACGCCATCACGTAGGCGATGTCCTTGGACAGGCTCGTCACCTGCGCGACCTTGACGCCGGAGGCGAGCTCGAGCTCGAATCGCGTCACCGTCGGGCCGACCGTGTAGCCCGTGACGTGCGTCTCGACGCCGTGCGACGACAGCGCGGACTCGAGGAGCTTCCCGCGCGCCTCGATCCCCTGCCGGTCGGTCGCGAGCTCCTTGGACCTTTTCAGCAGACGCTCCGGCGGGAGCTTCCAGCTGCTCGGCGCTGGCACCACCCCGAGTCCGAGCTGCTCGATGACGGCGGACGGCGGGAGGAAGTCGGCGACGGGAACCGGCGCCACGCCGTGCGGAGCCGTGACGACGCTTCCCTCCTCGCCGCCCGCACGGTCTTTGTCGCGCCCCCCGTTGCGCCGTCCCGTTCTCGTCTCAGCGATCAGGGACGCGAGATCGGCGGCCGGATCGGTTTCGATCGAGTCGTCCGAACCGAGGGGCCAGTCGATGAGCGGCGAGCCCTTCTCGCCCGTGTCACCGGCGAGGGGCTCGTGTTGCTCGGACTCGCGGGCGGTGAAGAACCGCGCCACCGGCGTCCCCACCGCCGCGAGGGCGCGCCCGATGCCGAGCACCCCCTGGCGGACCGAAACCGCGCAGCACGCGCAGACGGCGACGAAGGCGATCGCTCCGAGGACGATCCCCGCGCCGGCCGCGCCGATGACGCCGCGCAGCCCACCGCCGATCTCTGCCCCTGCGAAGCCGCCGGCGCCACCGAGGATCCTCGCGGTCGCCGAGACCGCGGGATGACCGCCGGCGAGATCGCCGAGACCCGCTGACGACAAGCCGAGCACGACGAGCGCCACGAGCGCGCCGAGCGCGCCGCGCCGGGCGCGACCGGCAATGAGCGTCCAACCGACGACGAGGAGGCCGAGCGGGAGCACGTCGAGACCCCAGCCGAAGGCGGCGGCGCCGTCACGGCGGACGTAGACACCGGCACGCCCGAGGAGATTGAAATGGACGGCCAGCACCGCGAGGGCGCCGCCGACGAGGAGCAGCCAGCCCCAGACCTCGTCGGGTTCGCGCGCCGCCTCGTCGGGCGTCGGGCGGCGTCTCGCCGACGGGGCCGCCAGGTGCGCGCCACCCCGGACGCTGCCGCGCCCCCGCGCCGTCGAGGTGGCAGATCGCCCGATCCCCGCCCGCGACGTGCGGGACTTCGTCGCCGACGAACCCTTTGCTACAGCCACAGTACAAACAACGCTAACACCAGCAACGATGCAGGGCGCGCCGTGTCGTGCCCTGCCGCGGCCCCGTCAGCGGTAGGCGGCGTCGGGGTAGGTCAGGCCGATCTGGCGGCGACACTCGTCGAGGATCCGCATGATCTCGATCGACTCGTCGAGCGGGACGAGCGGGCTCTCCCCAAGCCCCTCGCGCAGACAACGCACCACCTCGGCGATTTCGTGGACGTAGCCGCGCCCGGCCGCGGGCGGCACGACGCGACGCGGCGGCCGACCCTCGGCGACGACGGTGAACGCCCCGATCTCGTGGAAGGGCGCGGTGATCTCGATCCGGCCCTCCGTCCCGGCCAGGACCGCAGAAGTGTCGATCTCCGCCTCGAGTGACGCCGCCAGCGCAGCCGTGGCACCGGTCGGCCACGACATGGCGACGACGGCGCTGCGGTCGACGCCCCCTTCGAGATGGCCGAGGGCGCGGATCTCGCCTGGCTGGCCGAGGGTCGCGCAGGCGAGCGTGATCGGGTAGACACCGGTGTCGAGGAGCGCCCCGCCGGCCTGGTCCGGGTCGAGGAGCCGGTTGCCCTGCTCCTCGGCCGCCACGAAGCCGAGCGCAGCCCGCAGCTGGCGGACCTCGCCGATCTCGCCCGACGAGAGCACGGCCGAAAGCTCGGCGAATCCGGGTCGGCAGCGCATCCACATCGCCTCCATCAAGAAGACGTCGGCCGCGCGCGCCCGCCGGACGAGCTCCTCGGTCTGGGAGGCGGCGACGGTGAGCGGCTTCTCGCAGAGCACCGGCCGGCCGACCTCGATGCAGTGCCGGGCGGCCGACCAGTGGGCGCTGTGGCTCGCGCCGACGTAGACGACGTCGACGCCGTCGTCCTCGATGAGCGCCTCGTAGGAGCCGTGCGCCGTGGCGATCCCGTGCGCGGCGGCGAACCGCCGGGCGGCTTCGCCGGTCCGCGAACCGACGGCGACGATCTTGCAGTCCGGCGTGCGGCGGATCTCGTCGACGAGCGTCGCCGAGATCTTGCCGGTCGCGAGGATCCCCCAGCGCACCGGGCGGTCAGATGGCAGCGGCGCGGGCACGGCTAGCGGCGGTTCGGTGACACGGATCGGATCTGCCCAGGGTAGCGAACGACGAGCTGCCACGGACAGGGTCCGACGCGCCTCGGATCGCCTCGGCCGGGTCGCGCCCCCGGGCAAGCGACATCCCCCGTTTGGGCCACAGGTCCCTTCAAATCTGATCACGGACGTGTCTTGCTAAGAAGGTGCTCGTCGGTGCCGGATCGCATCCTCGCCGCCCCCCGGCCGCGTTTCGCCTGGCCCCGAGGCGCCAGCGGCGGCTCGGGGCCGGACTGACATGAAATACCTTTCGCTTGTGACGTCTTTCCGTTTTCAGTAGCTTCATGGAAATGCATCAGCCTCGTGGGTCACTTCTCTCCCAGGAGGTGCCGGATCTCGCCCCGGCGATCTACCGGCAGCGCCTGGTCGTCGAGGGTTACCCCGCCGCGCCGATCGACGACGGGAAGATCCGCCGCTACCTCTGCGGGCTCTCCGACGTCTGCCGGATGCACCGCCTCATCGAACCCGTGACCCACCGCTCGGACACCTACGGCTGGGCGGGCTGGGTCCACTGGGAGTCCTCCGGAGCGCACTTCTACGCCTGGGAACAGCCACTTCTGTTCTTCAGCGTCGACATCTACACCTGCGCCCCGTTCGACTCCGCCGCCGCGGTCGAGTACACGAGGTCGTTCTTCGGTGCCGACGAGATCGCCGCCCGGGCGTTCTGAGACGGACGAGACCGCCGTGGCGACCGACCGGACCGACCGATCCGACCTGGAACGGCTCGCCCGCGCCGTCATCGGCGCAGGTGCGACCCAGCCGTTCGGCGCGTACGTCTTCCTGTCCGACGACCCGGCGGCCGAGCTCGGCCGGCACGTCGAGCGGGAGGTCTTCCTCGAGGCGTTCGGCAACACCCCGGAGCTGCTCGAGGCCGAGTACGGACCGTACGACGCGTCGAGCCTGTTCTTCGTGATCCTCGATCACCGCCGAGCTCACCCGGCGGGCGTGATCCGCATCATCGTGCCCACCGCCGGCGGCCCCGGGCTGAAGACCTTCAACGACATCGGCCCGATCTGGCAGGAGTCGGCGAAGGCGATCCTCCACCGCAGCGGCGTGGGGCTTGAGGTGGCCCGGACCTGGGACATCGCGACGCTCGCCGTCGACGCCGGGTACCGCAGCGCCGCGGCGACCGGTCTCGTCTCCCTCGGCCTCTACCAGTCGATCGTGCGCACGGGCGAGGCGCTCGGCGTCGAGTGGATGGTCGCGATCCTCGACCGCGCCGTCTACCGCATGTCCAAGGCACGCTTCCACCAGCCGTTCTTCGCCCTCGCCGAGGGTCGTCCCTACCTCGGATCGCCCGACAGCCTGCCGATCTACGGCTGCGTCTCCGACTGGCGGCGGCGACTGGCGATGGCGGACCCGCCGATCCACGGGATCATCTACGAAGGGGTCGGCATCGAACCGGCGTTGCGGCCCCTCAATGTCGCCGCCGCGACGGCGCTGGCGGCCCGGATCTTCGCCGCGCCGGAGCTCAGGCGGAGGGGCGCCGCGAGGTCGAGCCCTTATCGGGTGCAAGGTTCGCCGGCAGCCGCACCGGCACGACCGGCGGTTTTTGCTCCGCGACCTCGGAGGGCTGCGACCGGGTGAGGAAGCCGAGGACGTCGGTGATCTGGTCGGCCCGGACGGGTCGGGCGTAGAAGTAGCCCTGGGCGGCGCTGCAACCGAGCTGCAGCAGGTGTCGAGCCTGTTCGGCGGTCTCGACGCCCTCGACGATCGTCTGGATTCCCAGGGCTTCGCTCATCGCGACGATCGCCGCGACGAGCGACTCCGCCGGCGTCGGTTCGCCGTCGTGCATGTCCGCGACGAAGCTCTGGTCGATCTTCAAGACGTTGACGGGCAGCCGCTGCAGGTAGGCGAGCGACGAGTACTTGGTCCCGAAGTCGTCGACGGCGATGCTGACGCCGAGCCGGCGCAGCGCCGTCAGCGAGGCGATCGACAGCTCGGGATCCTCCATCATCTCGGACTCGGTGAGCTCGAGCGTGAGTGCCGAGCCCGGCAGTCCGTGCACGGCGAGGCAGCGGCCGACGCGCTGCACGAGCAGTTCGTCTCGCAGCTGGTGCGCCGAGAGGTTCACCGCCACCGTGAGGTGCCCGAGACCCGGCACCTGGCGGCAGGCGACGAGCTGGCGCAGGGCGTCGTCGAGGACCCAGCTGCCGATCTCGCCGATGACGTCGCTCTCCTCGGCAAACGGAATGAAGCGTTTCGGGAGCAGCACGCCGAGGGAGGGATGCGCCCAGCGGACGAGCGCCTCGAAGCCGAGCACCTCGTTGTGGCCCATCTTGACGATCGGCTGGAACACGAGGTGGAGCTCGTGGCGTTCGACCGCGCGGCGCAGGTCGTGTTCGAGCTCGACCCGTTCGGTGAGCTGGGCGCGCATCGAGTCGTCGAAGACGGCAACGGCGTCGCGCCCGGCCGCCTTCGCCTGGTGGACCGCCGTGTCGGCGTCACGGATGAGGGCCTCGGCTTCGAAGGGGTCGCTCGGGTTGGCGAAGGCGATCCCGATGCTCGCCGTGACGAAGAACTCCGACCCGTCGATGTAGAACGGCGCGCGCAAACAGCTACGCAGCCGGTTGGCGAAGGCGCGGGCCTCGGCGACGCCGACGCTCCCGCCGAGAACGACGACGAATTCGTCGCCGCCGATCCGGCTGACGAGATCGCCGGCGCGCGTGTTCTCGGTCAGGCGCTTGGCGACCTGGACGAGGAGTTCGTCGCCGTGGTTGTGGCCGAGGGTGTCGTTGATGAGCTTGAACCGGTCGAGGTCGAAGAACAGCAATCCGATCGGGGTGCCGCTCGGCAGGGACCGCTGCACCAAGCGGTCGAGGTGCCGCTCCATCGACTGGCGGTTCGGTAGCCCGGTGAGGTCGTCGTGCATCGACTGGTGGATGAGGCGCGCCTCGGAGCGCTCGGCGGCATGGAGCACCTGGACGATCTGCAGGATCGCCGCCGTCGTGAGGGCGACGATGATCACGAACAGCGTCAGCCGCTCGCTCACCGCGTAGCGCCGTTCCTGGAGCACGAGGACCGCGGGCACGAAGAAGGCGACGCCGAGCAGTCCGATGCGTCCGGGCGTCCAGCGCGGGGCGAGTTTGTCCGCGCGCTCGGTGAGCGAGCGCATCGACGGATCGAGCGCGCACGTCGCCGCCCCGGCGAAGGCGACCAGGTAGGGAAGGTCGAGGATGTTGACGGGAAAGCTAAGGAGGTGGATCTCGGCGAACATGTAGAGCGCGTCGCCGACGAACATCGACAACAGCGCGGCGATGAGGAAGCGGTGCGCCGTGCACCGCTCGCTGCTCGTGGCGAAGGCGATCTGCAGCGTCAGGACGAGCAGGAAGAGCGACATGGCCGGGTAGCAGACGAGGATGAACTTCACGTCCACCGGCGCGCCTCGCCGTGACAACACGGGTTCGATCACGTAGACGAGGGAGCAGGCGAGCACGGCGAGCGACGCGATGACGCCGTCGTAGATGATCCCGAGGCGGTGACGCGCCGACCCGGTGCGGGCCCGGATGATGCCGATGAGCGCGACGCTCAAGAGCGCGTACCCCGGCAGGACGATGAGGTCCGGGAGGAGCGAACGGTGGACGGTAAGGTTGCCGAGCGTGTGCAGGTCGTCGCGGGCGACCCCGCCGACGACGAAGAGCGTGAACGCGCCGAGGGCCATCCACCACAACTCGCGATGCGCCGGGCGATAACGGTGGATGCCGAACGCGAACGCGCCGATCGTGCCGAAGGCGGCGAGCCCGAAGGCGATCCCTTCGGTGGCCCCGAACAGGTCGAGGGCGATGAGGGCTGCCCAAACGCTCGCCACGACGAGGTGTCGCCGCGTGATGACGAAGATCCCGAAGCCCCTCGGGGGAATATCCGACATCGGCGAGTTCTCTCGCCGCGTCAGGACCGTCATCCCACAATCACCGCCTCGCCTTGGTCCCTCGACTAACGGCCGGTCCGCTGTGGTTCTGAAGTGCTCCACGGCGAACCTTCGGTCAGAATCCGTATGACTACTTAGAGTGTTCAATTTGCCACTCTAAGTGAGCATCCCCCGCCAGACATCCACGCAACGCCATGCCGGAAACCCAGCACGGCGCCCTGGGCGAGAATCGCCATTGGCGAACCGGGGCGAACACCAACGAACCTCACACCGCCTCTCGGGAAGGGCCGCGCCCGGGAAATCGATCCCGTCCCTCGTGCCGTGTCGCGTCATCGATGCAACAAAACAACGGCGTCCGGTCGGTTCCGATGGTGGGCATTGCGACACACCGTGATTTCATTGTGACCGAGAGTGGCAAACGGGAAAAGACGCAACATTGGGGCTGTCGCTGGCAAAGAACAGTTGTATATGATGCAATTGTGCTAGGAGTAGCTACTGAATCTGCTGGGGCACGAATTGGTCATTTGCCACGCTACGTGCCCATGCAGCCGCGCACCGCGGCAACACACTCCGGCGAGCTCGCGGGACAGTGACCACCGAACTCGTCGAGGCCGCGGCGGCACCGGGCGAAGCCGTCGCCAGGCGCTTCTCCTGCGCCGGCCCGTCCTACGTGCCCCTGTGGGAGCGGTTCTGGGCGACACGCGACGAAACCGCCCGCAACGACCTCCTACTCGCCTATGAGCCGTTGATCCTCGTCGTCATCGGGCAGCTGCCCGGGTCGGTCCGTGCCCACTGGGACCGCGAAGATCTTTCGAGCTTCGGCATCCTCGGTCTCGTCGCGGCGATCGACCGCTTCGACCCCGCGTCCGCGATCGACCGCTTCGCCTCGTACGCCACGCTGTGCATCCGCGGCGCAATCTACGACGAGATGCGCCGGCTCGACTGGCTGCCCCGCTCGGTGCGCCAGCGCGTGACCGAGTACCAGTCGACCGCCGACGAACTCGGCCACAAGCTCGGGCGGGAGCCGGGCACCTCCGAGGTCCTCGACACGATGGGCGTCGTCGGTGCCGCCCGACAGGCCGTGCTTTCCGGCGTCCAGTCGTCCCAGATGCTCCACCTCGACCGCGTCGTCGAGATCGCGGGATCGGACGGCGCGATCCGGCTCGCCGACGTCCTCCCCTCCGGGGAGAGCGCCGACCCCGCGGCGGCGGTCGTCGAGTCCGAGGAGGTCGCCGCCCTGCGCAGCGCCGTCGACGAGCTGCCCGAGCGCCAGCGCCGCGTCCTCACGCTCCACCTGTTCGAGGGCTTCACCTTCGAGCAGATCGGCGCCCAGCTCGGCGTGAGCGCGTCACGCGCCTGCCAGATCGAGGGCGCCGCGATCCGCTCGCTGCGCCGGCTCCTCGGCGACTTCGCCAACGAGATCCTGCCCATCGGCGCCGGCTAGGCGAGCGAGCCTTCGGCCCTCAGGCTTCCATCACGACCGGCACGATCATCGGCCGGCGCTTCGTGCGCTCGCTCACGATCTTGCCGACCGCACGTCGCGCCGCACGTCGCAGGGCGTCCGCCTCGCGTGAGCCGCTCGCGACGACCTCGGCGACCGCCTTCAAGACCGCCGCCCGGGCGTCGTCGATGAGCTCTTCGGCCTCGGTCGCGTGCACCCATCCCCGGGTGATGATCTCGGGTCCGGTGACGATCTCGCCCGAGTGGCTGTCGACGGTGAGGATGACGACGACGACGCCCTCCTCGGCGAGCACCCGCCGGTCCCGCAGCACCCCCATACCCACGTCGCCGACGACCCCGTCGACGAAGAGGTAGCCCGCCGGCACCTCGCCGTCGAAGTCGATTCGTTCGTCCGTGAGTCGCACGGCGTCGCCGTCCTCGCAGAGCAACACGCGGCTCTCGTCGACTCCCATCTCGATCGCGAGCCGGGCGTGCCGCAGCAGGTGCCGGTACTCGCCGTGCACGGGGATGAAGCACTGGGGACGGGCGACGTTGAGCAGCGTCGCCAGCTCGCCCTGCTTGCCGTGTCCGCTCTCGTGGACGTGGGCGATGCCCGAGTGGATGATGTTGGCTCCGCGACGGGCGAGCCCGTCGATCACCTTGGCGACCGCCCACTCGTTGCCCGGGATGGCGTGGCTCGAGAGCACGACGACGTCCCCGTCGACGATGGAGAACCGACGGCTCTCGCCCCCGGCGAGCAGTGAAAGCGCCGACATCGGCTCGCCCTGGGAACCCGTCGAGATGACGCAGACCTCGCCGGGAGCGAGATCGTCGACCTTCTCCACGTCGACGAACGCGCCCTGCGGCATGCTGAGCAGACCGAGCTCGCGCGCGAGCGCGACGTTGCGCAACATCGACCGACCGAGCAGGGCGATCTTGCGCCCGTTGGCGACCGCCGCGTCGCCGAGCTGTTGGATCCGGTGGATGTGGCTCGCAAAGCAGGCGACGATCACCCGGTGCTCGGGGTGCTCGGCAAAGATCTGGCGGAGCGTCTCGCCGACCGTGCGTTCGCTGCGCGTGAACCCGGGCTCCTCGGCGTTCGTCGAATCCGAGAGCAACAGACGGATCCCCACCGAGTCGGCGAGCGCCCCGATGCGGGCGAGGTCGGTGCGGCGGCCGTCGACGGGCGTGAGGTCGAGCTTGAAGTCCCCCGAGTGCAGGACGACCCCCTGGGGCGTGTGGAAGGCGACGGCGAAGCCCTGCGGCACCGAGTGCGTGACCGGGATGAACTCGACGTCGAACGGTCCGATCCGGCGCCGCTCGCCATCGGCGACGGCGATGAGCTCCGAGCGCCCGGCTGAACCGGAGTCCTCGAGCCGCGACCGGGCGAGCCCGAGGCTGAGGGGCGAGCCGTAGACCTTCGTCTCGATGTCGCGCAGCAAGAACCCGAGCCCGCCGACGTGGTCCTCGTGGCCGTGGGTGAGCACGATGCCCTCGATGCGACCGGCGATCTCCTTCAGGTAGGTGAAGTCCGGCAGGACGAGGTCGACACCCGGCATCTCGGGGTCCGGGAACATGACACCGCAGTCGACGATGATGACCCGGCCGTCGTGCTCGATGGCCGCACAGTTCCGCCCGACCTCCCCGAGGCCACCGAGGAAGACGAGTCGGACGTCCTCAGCCATCGCCGCGCCGGGCGTGGCGCCACGCGTCGAGATCAGCGAGCACGGCGCGGGCGCGGTCCTCGAGGCCGGCGGGCGTCGGCCCCATCGGCGACCGGCACTCACCGGCGGGCAGCCCGAGCACGCGCAGCACCGCCTTCAGGGGAACGGGGTTCGGCGCGTCGTCGCCCGTCTCGTAGACGAAACTCGGAATCAGCGCCCGGGCGATCTCGAGCGAGCCCGCGTGGTCCCCCGCCCGGAATCGGCGGATCATCTCGCCGCACTCGACGCCGCACCAGTGCGTCGCCACACCGATCAGACCGACGGCACCGACGGAAAGGAGCGGCAGGGTCATGAGGTCGTCGCCGGAGTAGCACGCGAAGCCCGACGGCGTCTGCGCCAGCAGTCGCTCCGTCGCCGGCGCGTCACCGGCCGCGTCCTTCAGGCCCACGATGTTCTCCACCTCGGTCGCGAGCGCGAGGATCGTCTCGCTGGCGATCTTGCGCCCCGTGCGCACCGGGATGTCGTAGAGGATGATCGGCAAGGGCGTCGCGGCGGCGATCGCGCGGAAGTGCGCCGCGATGCCGGCCTGTGACGGGCGGCTGTAGTAGGGGGCGACGGCGACGATGCCGCTCGCGCCGGCTTGTGTCGCCGACCTCGTGAGCTCGATCGAATGCCTCGTGTCGTTCGACGTCGACCCGGCGAGCACCGGGACATCGACCGCCGACGCGACCTCCCGCCAGAGCGAGACGCGCTCGTCATCGGACAGCGTCGCCGCCTCCCCCGTCGTCCCGGTGACGACGAGGCCGTCGCTGCCGTGCGCCGCGAGATACCGCGCGAGCGTCACCGCCCCGTCGATGTCGAGAGCGCCCGTCGCGTCGAACGGGGTCGCCATTGCCGTGAGGACGGTGCCAAACCGGGGCGAGGGCGGCGCGACCACGACCCGACGCTACCGCAACTGCCCGGCGGTGGAGGTGCCGAGTCCACGGCGCGCGGGCGCGCTGTCAGGCTTGCATGCGACGCCGGCTCCCGGGTGAGAAACCCCGCGGCCGACTTGAGCCAACCACCTGAGATCCGGCGGTCAGATCTCCGCCGTTTCCGGCACCTTGCGGTTGCGTCATCGCCCGAGTGACACGAGGACAAGCATCAACCCGGCCGCGCGGAAAGCGACGCGCCCGGCATCGCCAGCGATCTGCCGAATCTCCCAGAAGGCACAGGCGCTGAGCAGCAACCCGCGCAGCGTCTGGCCCTGGAACAGAACCTGCGCCTTGGCGACCAGCGCCGTGTCATTCAGGTGAGCTCGTTCTTGCGTGCTCGCCTGCGCGGAGGTGAGTCCGTGGTCGATCTCGGTCACAAGGACGCCGACGCTGTGGTCAGCCCAGGCATCGGCCTACTGCCGTCGATAAGTTGCAGGCCGGCGTGCTGATCGAGGCGGGGACCGATCTTCGGGCCCGCGAGCGCGGAACTCCCCTTCGCTGGGGAGAAGATCTCCTGCGCGGCGAGCTGGTTGTGGATCCGGGTCGAGAGATAACTCCCGACCCAGGCGAGAAACGACGCGGCGGCTTTGAGCACGACCAGCACGACGACCCCGCCGAGAGTCACGAGTCGATCAAACGTCCTATTGTCCGCAAGAGTGAGGATGATGAGCCGGGGAGGTCAGCAGATGCTCGAAGCCGTTGTGCAAGAGGGTTCGTTGGCGTGCGGAGCGTCGGCTCGTGGCGGGGCGGAGGGAAGGGAGCACAGTGTGTCCGTGAGAAAGGTCTCCGCGAGCAAAAGCCCATGTCAGCCTGCCCACATCTTCGCGATCACCGGCTATCTCGTCGCTACCATGCTCACGAGCGTCCGTGGATACCGGCTCGGTCCTGACACCGTGGTTCGGTGCCGTGAGGGTCATCTGTTCACAACGACGTGGATCCTGGGCGCATCGCTCAAGGCGATCCGCCTCGGGTGGTACCGATTCCAGCGCTGCCCGGTCGACAAACACTGGGCGCTGGTCAAGCCGGTGAGGGAGAGCGACCTCACCGAGGACGAGCTAGGCCAAGCGAAGTCGGTGCGCGACACGCGCATCCCCTGATCAGCGATCCCGGCCGGTCAACGACGGTTTCACCCGAGATCCTTCCCGGGCCACCACGACAACCGGTGGATGTCTTTGTCAGCTGCCGATCGGCGCGCGCTCTGAGGGCGCGGGGAACCGAGCTCTGCCGCTTACGTCATCGACCCACAAGGGCCGCGCGTTTCCGCACGACTGGGGTCTCCGTCCCGCGACTCCGAACCGTTCCGCCGCATCGTCGGAGGGCATCGTCGCCGCACTTCGGGGCGATCCTGCGCTGCTCGTTCGGGAGAACATGCCGGGGCACCCGTCCGAGCGCGGATCGCCGAACATTTGTGACGACAGTTCCGTGCCCTCAGAAGTCCATTCGCATCCAGATCAGCCCTTGTGGCGGGCGTCTCGCCAAAGGCGGACGGCCACTTTGAAGAACTAGCGCTCCTTGAGGGGCAGGATCTCCACATCGGGTGGTGTCTTCCTGGCGTGGTAGAAGCCGAACAGGACGAGGACGAGCATCACGGCCGCAAGGGCGAACGACGCGATCCCGGCCCAAAAGGCGATCGTCCCGAAGGTGCCGAACGCATAGGCCTCGAGGAGCAGGCCCTGTAGGGTCGAGGCCTTGAACGCGATCTCGACGTCCGCTGCGAGCTTCGCATTGTTCGGGTGGGCGATGGAAGCTGCGCTGACCTTCGCGTAGACGCCGCCATAGGGCAACCCGCTGATGTCGGAAGCGATCTTCTGGGCGTACGCATTCGCCTGTGGCCCGGTGAGGACCTGCTGCCCGGCGTACTGGAGGAGGTAGGACCTCTGTGCTGGGGTGATCTCGGACTTTGTCGGGAAGTAGATGTCCTGGCGAGCGAGTTGGTCGTGCACGCTCGAGGAAGTGAAGCTGTAGCCCCACATCAGCAGCGCGCCCGCCACCACGAGCATGACGACGACGACGACGCCGCCGGCGCTGACGAGGAGATCGAAGACCTTGCGTCGCATTTTTCACCTCACGGTCTCGCCGGACCCTCCGACGAGGCTCAAGATCCAGTTGTCCGTTCTGCTGGGTCAGGGGTGACCTTAACGGCTCAGGACCGGTTTCCCGCCGGTCGGGCTGACCCCAGAGCCAACGCCGACAGGCGGTCACGATGAAGGCGCTCGCTTACCCCGGACCGGGACAAGGGCGGGGAGGCCTTCGGAATGACCTTCCTGGTTGCCGGGAGCGTAGCCCGGCCCCCAAGAAGCCACGAACAGACGAGCAGCCGCGAGGCGCATCCGGCGGACGTGAAGAAAGACGAAGGACGTTCAGGCTCCGATTTGATGGTGGCGGGACTCGAGGGAACCGGAGCAACCGCCACGGTCCTTCTTCGACCGCTCGCCGTGTCTCAGGCTCGGGGGTTCGCCGGATCGGGGATCACCCCTCCGACCCCGACGCCGGCGCTACCCCCACGGACGCAACTGCCGGTCATTGCTTGGTGACATCGGTTCGCCGAACCCTGAACCGAAACAGGGTGATTTGCGCCTGGTTGCTGTCGCGGCGTGCACCGGCCTAGATGGCGAGCAACGCGTCAAGTCCGACGGTCAACCCCGGCGTCGAAGCCACTCGGCGTGTCGCGAGCAGGACCCCCGGCATGAACGATGAGCGGTCGTAGGAGTCCTGCCGGATGAGGAGCGACTGACCGGGTCCGCCGAAGAGCACCTCTTGGTGCGCGACGAGACCGGGCAGCCGGACGGAGTGCACGTGGATCCCGGCGGCACTCACGCCGCCGCGCGCACCCTCGCAGGCGAGCGTCGTCGTCGGGTCAGGACCGAACGGGCCAGCTCCGGAGGCGGCGCGGCTCGCGGCGATTCGGCGTGCCGTTTCGAGCGCGGTGCCCGAGGGCGCATCCCTCTTCTGGTCGTGGTGGAGCTCGATCACCTCGACGCCGTCGAAGAACGGCGCCGCGAGTTCCGCAAGGCGCATCATCACGACCGCCGAGATCGAGAAGTTCGAAGCGAGAACCGCGTTCGGTCGCTCGGGCGGCCCGAAGGCCGCGCCCAAACGCTCGAGCCCGGCGGCGTCGATCCCTGTCGTCCCGCAGACGGCGTGAACGCCATGCGTCGCGCACCACTCGAGATTCTCCAGCGCCGCCGCAGGGCCCGTGAAGTCGATCGCGACCTCGGCGCCGGCGCTCTCGAGCGCCGCGATCGACTGGGCGATCGTGAGGTCCGAGGCCGCGGGTACGGCGACCCGGGCGCCATCGCTCCTCGGGTCGACGGCGGCGACGAGTTCGAGGTCGTCGGCGGCGGCGAGCGCGGCGCAAACCGTCGACCCCATCCTCCCGCAAGCGCCGAGGACACCGACCCGGATCATCTCCGCGCCAACCTACCCCGTCCGCCGACGGGGACCCGCCTCGACGGGACGGTGGGTATCTCGCGTCTCGACCGGCCGATCTGGCTGGGCCGGAGTCGCGCGAGCCAGTACGATGTTGCGTCCGTCCCGCGCGACTTGTCGGACGCGGGACGGATCGCACCAGGGTCGTGTTCTTCCGGGTCTCGTCCTGCCGCGGCGTTCGCCGCGGGCGAATGAGCAACCGGGGTGGTCAGCCGAGGAGGTGTCGCGTCGATGTCTGCGTTGGCCGCGGACGTGGCGTCGCCTACGCCGGTACTCGAGGTGGAGAACCTCCATACCGAGTTTCACCTCCGCACCGCCAACGTGAAAGCCGTCGACGGGGTCTCGTTCCACGTCAACCCCGGCGAATGCGTCGGCCTCGTCGGCGAGTCCGCCTGCGGCAAGACGACGGTCGGGCTCTCGATCATGAAACTGTTGCCGAACGTCGGCCACGTCACCGGGGGCTCGATCCGACTGTTCGGACGCGACCTCGCCCCGTACGACGAGAGGCAGATGCGCGCCGTGCGCGGCAACGAAATCGGGATGATCTTCCAGGACCCGATGACCTCGCTCAACCCGACGTGGAAAATCGGCCGCCAGATCGCCGAGGTCGTCCGGCTGCACCGCAAGGTCACGAAGGCCGAGGCGTACGAGCGGGCGCTCGAGGTCCTCACGCTCGTCGGAATGCCGCGCCCCGCCGAGCGGCTCGGCAGCTACGCCCACCAGCTCTCCGGGGGGCTGCGCCAGCGCGTGATGATCGCCATCGCCCTTGCCTGCGAGCCGAAGCTCCTCATCGCCGACGAACCGACGACGGCCCTCGACGTCACGATCCAGGCGCAGATCCTCAACCTGATCGACGAACTCCGTGCACGGCTGAAGATGGCCGTGATCCTCATCACCCACGACCTCGGGGTGATCGCCGCCCGCAGCGACCGGGTCATGGTGATGTACGCAGGCAAGATCATCGAGTCCGCGAGGACCGAGGAACTGTTCGGCTCGATGCGCCACCCCTACTCGGAAGCGCTGCTCGAGTCCATCCCCCGGCTCGACCAGGACCGGGCGCGACGGCTCTTCTCGATCTCCGGCCTGCCACCGGACCTGTCGGGGACGCTCGTCGGTTGCCGGTTCGCCCCCCGCTGCCGCTACGCGACCGACGAGTGCCGGCGCGACGAACCGGAGCTCTCGCCCGGGACGCTTGACTCGCCGGCACAGACGCCGGTTGCGGCGCCCGACGGGCCGCCCGGTCCCGGCGCGAACGGGGTCGCCGGCAGCGAGACCCACCTCTACGCCTGTATCCACCCGGTGACCGCGACGAGGGAGGAGCGGCTCGCCCGACGCGGGATCGCCCCCGCGCACGGCGGCGCGACGAAGGTTGCCGCCACGCCGAGGAGCGTCGACGCAGAAACGCTCGCCTTCAGGGGCGAGGAGGCGCTCCAGGTCGTGAACCTCGTGAAGAACTACGCAGTCGTCTCCGGGGCCGTGATCCAGCGCAAGGTCGGCACCGTCCAGGCGGTCTCGGACGTCTCGTTCTCCGTGCGACGCGGCGAGACCTTCGGCCTCGTCGGCGAGTCAGGGTGCGGCAAGACGACGATCGGCCGTCTCGTCGTTGCGCTCGAGCACCCGACGTCGGGCACCGTGCGCTACGAGTCGACCGAGGTCACCGCGCTGCGGGGACGCGCGTTGCGGAGCGGACGGCGTGACCTGCAGATGATCTTCCAGGACCCGTACTCCTCGCTCGACCCGCGCATGCGCGTCAAGACGATCGTCCGAGAGCCGCTCGTCGTCCAAGGGATCGGTAACCGCCGTTCGCAGTACGAACGTGTCGTCCAGCTCCTCGGCGAGGTCGGTCTCTCCGCCGGCGCGGCCGAGCTGTATCCGCACGAGTTCTCGGGCGGTCAACGGCAACGTATCGGCCTCGCCCGAGCGCTCGCGCTCAACCCGAAACTCATCGTCGCCGACGAGCCGGTCTCGGCGCTCGACGTTTCCATCCAGGCCCAGATCCTCAACCTGATGCGGGATCTGCAACAGCGCCACGACCTCACCTACATCGTGATCTCGCACGACCTCGCCGTCGTGAAGTACCTCGCGGACCGCATCGGGGTCATGTACCTCGGCAAGCTCGTCGAGACCGGAGCGGCCATCGACGTGTATGAGCACACCGCCCACCCGTACACGCAGGCGCTCATCGATGCGATCCCCGTTCCGGACCCGGTTGTCGCGCGGGCTGCTCACCACGACATCGTGCGGGGCGAGCTGCCCTCGTCGATGGCACCACCGAGCGGCTGTCGGTTCCGCACGCGCTGTCCCTTCGCGCAAGAGATTTGTGCCGCGGAGGAGCCCCCTCTCCGGCTCGTCGGGGCTGAGCACCTCACGGCGTGCCACTTCCCCCTCCAGACGCCGCTCGGGGATGCCGCCGTCGCGAGCGAGGCCGCCGCCGGATCTGCCGGCTGACCTCCGGAGAGCGCTCCCGCACGACCGCCGGCCGGATGGGAGTCACCGTGGGAACTAGCGGCGCTGGAGCCGAACCTCGAAAGCGTCACGCAGCGCGTCGCCGACGAAGTTGAACGCCACGACGACGGCCACGATCGCCAGCCCCGTCGGGTAGATCTCCCACCAGTAGCCGGCGAGCGCATAGTTCACGGCGTTCGCGAGCATCGAGCCCCAGTCGGTGAGGGGCAGCGGCACGCCGAGTCCGATGAATCCGAGCGCCGCGAGCAACAGGATCGCGTCGGCAACCTGGAACGTCGCGTTGACGACGATCGTCCCGATCGTGTTCGGGATGATGTGGCGCATGACGATCCGCCGACCTGTCCCCCCCATGACGCGCACGGCTTGGACGTACTCGCGCACGCGCAGCGACAGTGCTTCCCCACGCACGAGCCGCGCCGGTCCGAGCCAGGCCACGAACCCGATCACCAAGATGAGGAGTGACAGCGACGGGCGGAAGATCACCGCCAGGGTGACGAGGAGGAAGAGGAGCGGCACCGACAACAGCACGTCGACGATGCGCATCATGAGCGCGTCGACCCATCCGCCGAAGAACCCCGACACCGCGCCCCAGATCACCCCGATCGCCGTCGCCAGGGCCGCCGCGGCGAAGCCGACCTCGAGAGAGACCTGCCCCCCGTACATGATGCGGCCGAGCATGTCGAAACCGGTCGCGTCGGTGCCGAGCGGGTTTGCCGCCGACGGCGGGGAGTTCTGCGTCGAGTACATGAGCGCAGTGTTCGCGTTCGTCTGGTTCGTCGAATAAAAGACCGGGCCCAGATAGCAGAACAGCACCATGAGGATGATGACCGCCGCGCCGATGACCGCGAGCTTGTTCTCGGTGAACACGCGGAGGACCTGGATGCCGATGCCACCGCTCGACGTCCCTTCGCCGCCTGATGGGCCGGCGACGCCCTGACCCTCGACGAACGCGGCCTCTTCGAGAGCGAGTTCGCTCGATCCCGGTCCCATTGCGACCGCCATCACAAGCCTCCTTGGGCGACGGGATTACGTGTAGCGCACACGAGGATCGACGATGGCGTAGAGGACATCGGCGAGAAGCGAGCCGGCGACCGTGGCGAGCGTCACGACGAAGGTCGTGCCGAGCAGCACCGGGATGTCGTCATTCAGAGCCGAATTCACCGTGAGAAGGCCCATGCCCGGGAAGTTGAACACCGTTTCCGTGATCAGCGCGCCGCCGATGATCCCGGGGAGCGACAGTCCGATCAACGTGATGATCGGGATCAGCGCATTTCTCAGCGCGTGGCGGAAGAGCACCCGCGCGCTGCTCGCGCCCTTGGCTCGGGCGGTGCGGATGTAGTCCTGAGTCATCGCCTCCATCAAGGACGAGCGCATGTAACGGCTGAAGGCGGCGATCGTGAGCGCGGAGAGCGTGAGAATCGGCAAGACGAGTGCCCGCGGGTCCCCCACGATCGAGCCGACGGTCTCGCCCTGGGGCGCCTCGGTCGGGAACCAGTGGAAGTCGATCGCGAAGTACAAGATGAGAAGCTGCCCGAGGAGGAACGCCGGCATCGAGTAGCCGACGAACGAGAGCCCGGTGAGGGTGTAATCGATCGGCTTGTTCCGCCGGACGACCTGGATCACGCCGAGCGGCACGGCGACGATGAGCGCGAACACCGTCGCGAACCCGACGAGCACGAGGGTCTTCGGCAATCGCTCGCCGATCACCGTCGTCACACTCTGGTTGAACTGGTACGAGTAGCCGAGGTTGAACGACTCAACGAGCCCGCGCAGGTACTGGTAGTACTGATCCCAGATCGGCAAGAAGAGGCCATTGGTCTCCTTGAACTGGTAGATCTCGCCGGGCGTCGCGCGTGGCCCGAGAGCCGCCCGGGCGTAGCCGCCCGGGATGACGTGCTCGAGCAGAAAGACGAGCAGCGTCACACCGAGCACGACGATGAGCGCTTGGCCGACCCGGCGAATCAGGTACCCCGTCAGCTGCGATCACCCCTCGTCATATCGTCGCGCGCCAGGCGGTGAGCAGCCGCGCGTCCCCCGCTTCCTGCGGACCGCCGATGGCACCTTCGTCCGCCCACCGGCCGATTGACCCGCCGACGCAGTAGATCGGCGGTTGGGCCGATCCCCGAGGATCCCCCGGGGATCGGCCCAACCGCCTCGATATCGCTGCTATTCCCCCGCCTTACTTCGTGAAGTACCAGTTCTCCGGCGTCAGATCGAGCAGCGGGTTCTGCGGCGTCGCACCTTGGAGGTTCTTCGCGATCTCCGTCAGTGAGTAGTCCGCGGTCGGCTCCCAGATCACGGGGAGCACCGTCGCGGTGTAGTTCTCCCAGTGGGCCAGGGTGACATTGCCGAAGTTCGTCGCCTTGATCAGGCTGTCCATGTAGGAGTTCGAGTACGACCCGGCGTTCGACGCCGCGCCGGTCTGGAAGAGGTCTTCACCGCTCGGCCAGTAGTCCGGCGAGTAGACCCAGCCGCCCCACCAGCTCATGCTCCACGTGCAGGACGAGCCTGAGCACGGGATCGAGGTGCCGTAGACGGTGTCGAACGTCTCGGCGGTCGCCGTGACGTGGATGCCGACCGCCGACCACGAGGAGACCTCGTCGTCCACCGTCTCGGTGGTGGCGACGTTGCCGCTCGAGTACAGCATCTGGAAGTTGAGAGCGGTCCCCTTCGGCACGCCGCACTCCGACGCGTCGGCGCAGGTGTCCGTCCCGCCCGGGTTGATCGTCCAGCCGTGGGCCTTCAGAAGAGCGATGGCCTTCGTCGGGCTGTACGGGTACGGGTTCGTCTCCTCGAATGGGGTCACGAACGAGTTCTTCGGGAGAACCGGGACCGGCCCGTAGCCCGGCACGCCGTAGCCCTTGGCGATCTTCTTGATTATCAGGGGCTGGTTGATCAGCATCTGCAGCGCCTGACGGATGTAGAGCTGGCGGTAGAGCGTGCCCGCGTAGCCACCGTCGTCGACGGAGTTGAAGTTCAACGGGAAGTACGTGATATCCCACCCGATCCAAGGCACCAGGTTGTACTTACCCGAGACACGCGGGTTGTTCGGGCCGACCGTCGTCGGACTCGGGGCGGGAGCGGTGAGGTCCTCCGCCGGGATGTAGCCGACGGTGATCGACGTCCCGTTGGTCAGCTCGTTGAACTCCGTCGTCGCCGACGTAAAGGGCAGCTCAACGAACGCCGCCAGCGTCGGCTTGATCGGGCCCGAGTACGTCTTGTTCGGCTTCATCGTCAAAAGGCCCGAAGGACTGAACGACGTCAGGTGCCACGGCCCATCGACGACCTGCCAGAGCGGGTTCGTCGCGTAGGTCGCGAAGGCGTTGTTCGAGGCCTTGGGGTTGGCGGGGTCGTAGCCCGCCTCTTTCGAGAGGAAGTTGAAGACGTTGACGCAGTTCTTCGCGATGGCGTTGCCGGGAACGATCCCGGTCTTCGTCGACTTCGCGACGACCGACTGGTACGACGCCGTGCCGCACGACTGCGAGCCGGCCTTCTGGTGGAGCGCCGTCACGTCCCACGCCATCGGCAGCGGCGTGATCTGACTGAGCTCGTTATAGACCCACCAGTAGGGGTTCACCGATCCGGTGAGGTTGAAGACGACCGTCGTCGAGTTCGGCGTGGTGATCGAGGCGACATCGTCGGGGATGGTCCCGGGAACGTAGCCCGCCCAGGTGTCCTTCTCGAGCTTCATGAAACTCATCCAGAACACAACGTCCTGGGCGGTCAATTTCTCACCGTCGGACCACACGTAGTTCTTCAGCGTGACGGTCACCGTCTTGCCGCCGTTCGTGAACGTCGGGTAGTCGGCGAGCGAGATCGCCAAGTTGATCGTCGGGTTGGCGCCGTTGCCGAACCAGTACAGCGGGCGGTACATCAGCATCTGGAACTGCGAAAGGTTGTCCACGCTGAAGTACCGGAACGGGGCGAACGGGAAGATGAAGTTCGGGCTGCCACCGGGGGGCTCGGCGAAGTAGGCGCTTCCGCCCTTCACCACCGTGACGTGCGGCTTGTTCGCGGCCCCCGTCGCCGAGCTCACGGGGCCAGCCGCGAGCGTGACGACCATCGATACCGCGACGGCGAGAGTCAGTGCGCCTCCGATTAGGCCCCGTCGGCCGTGGAAGCTTCTCATATGCCCTCCTGACGAAACATCCCGAAAGGACCGCCCCCTCGGGCCCCGCCCCACGACGTGTGGAGATCTCTTGGAGTGGCCCCAAAGTAGCGCGTTCGTAACGTGAGCGGCACATCCTTTCCGGGGTGGCACCTGCGGCGATCGGAGGGCTGGGCCGCAGCGCAGCGGCGCGGGGCGCGTCGCCGTGACTCGCCGCGGTCCGGGCCGGTCGCCCACGGGAGGACGACCGTGCGGTCGCGGCCCGCCCGGTCCGGTCCTCCCCTTGCCGAAGTCGAGGTCGGCACGTCTCCTCGTCGCTCAGCGCGGCTTCGGGCCGGCTTTCGCCGGCACCGCCGCCGGGGGCGCGGTCCCGCGGGCCCAGGCGAGGAGCGCGGCCGCGCCGGCCGCCACCGCCAGGAACGCCGCGGCGCCGTGGTAGCCGGCGACGACGCCGGAAGCCGTCGGCCCGTCGCCCCCGCCGAGGGCGAAGACGAGCCCGCTGAGCGCCAGCCCGAGCGCCGTGCCGATCCCGCGGGTCACGTTGACGGCGCCGGACGCCTCGCCGGACTGCTCCGGGGGCACCGCCGACAGGATCGAGGCGTTGTTCGCCGGGGTGAACAGGCCGAAGCCGGCGCCGACCACGGCGAGCGCCCCGACGAGCCGGCCGACGGTCGGCGTCGAGATCGCCAGCACGCCGAGCGCCGCCGCGACGAGCACGAGTCCGAGCGTCGTGAGCGCCCGCAGGCCGACACGTCCGGCAAGATGCCCGGCGACGAGCGCGACGACGCCGAGGGCGAGCGGCATCGCCATCACGTCGAGCCCGGCGGCCCCGGGGCCGAGCGCGAGCGCCCGTTCGAACAGGTACGGCGCCACGAGCAGCACGCCGAAGGTGACGAGGTAGGCGAGCAGTGCGCTGGCGATCCCGCAGCTGAACGCTCGCCGCCGGAAGAGGCCGAGATCGAGCATCGGATGGCGCGCCCGGCGCTCCCGGGCGAGGAATCCGACGCTCGCCGCCGCGCCGGCGCAGAAGAGCGCGACGACGACGCCCGAGGCCCACCCCCAGCGCTCCCCGACCGAGATGGCGACGAGGAGCGCCGCCACCGCCGGCACGAACAGGGCGAGCCCGGTCCAGTCGAGCGGGACCCGTTCCCGCAGATGGCGCGAGCGCGGGATGAACGCCAACCCCGTCGCGACGCCGACGACGCCCACCGGAACGTTGACGAGGAAGATCAGGCGCCATCCGCCCGCCGCGATGAGCGCCCCACCGACGCTCGGCCCGAGCGCCAACCCGAGCGCCTGCGCCGCCCCCTGCACGCCGATCGCACGCGGGAGAGCCGCCCGGGGCGCCGCGAGGTTGATGATCGCCAGGCTGTTCGCCTGGAGCATCGCCGCGCCGACGCCCTGGGCGACGCGGAAGCCGTCGAGCGCGGCGAGGTCCGGTGCGAGCCCGCACGCCGCCGACCCGAGGACGAACACGCCGAAGCCGTAGACGTAGAGCAGTTTGCGCCCGGCCATGTCGGCGAACCGGCCGACCACGCCGACGAGGGCGACGAGGGTGACGAGGTAGCTCAGCCCGACCCAGGTCACGGCGCCGATGCCGGCGTGAAAGGCGTGCTCGAGCGAGGGGAAGGCGAGCGTGACGATGCTGGCGTCGAGCTGGCCCATGAACGCGCCGATGCAGACGGCGCCGACCGCGAACCGGTACGCCTTCGGGCGCTCGCGGATCGATCGCAGGCGGCGCGGTTCGATGGAGAGCAAGCGGACCACTCGGCCGCGGCGAGCGGAGCGGCGGGACGTCGCCTCGATGTCCACGACGCGAGCTTGGGCCAGCCGAGTCGCACCGCGCCATTGCCGGCCGTCGCCACGGCGAGGCGCAGCCCGTCGGGAGCCAGCCTTCAGGCCCGCAGCGCCGCCGGCTTCGCCGTGACCGCCGCGACGAGGATCGGCGCGGCGCGCCGGCGCAGCTGAACCGTCGAACTGACGACGAGACCGACGGCGAGGCCCGAGATGAGTGCTGCGGGATTGCGCCCCACCAAGTGCCTTTACTTACTGGAGTTACGTCCCGCCAGTTCCCCGGCCGGCGCCCCGCTAGTCGAGCGGGGCGAACTCTCCGGCACTCGGCGGCCCGACGACCGCGAGCACGCGACGGCCGCCGAGCACCGCCGCGGCGAGCTCGGCCACCTCGTCGAGGGTGACGGCCTCGATCCGGGCGAGCTGATCCCCGACCGAGAGCACCTCGTCGAAGAGCAGCAATCCGATGCCGAGGCGTGACATCCGGTTCCCCGAGTCCTCGAGGCCGAGCAGCAGATCGGCCGCGACGTGCCCCTTGGCCCGGGCGAGCTCGTCGGCCGTGATGCCCGCCTGCGCCAACGCGTCGAACTCGGCGGCGACGAGGTCGATGACGGCGTGCGCGTTGTCCGGCGCCGTGCCGACCGACACGACGAGCGCGCCGGAATCGGCGAAGCCGACCCGCTCGGAGACGATCGAGTAGGCGAGGCCCCGATCCTCCCGGATCTTCTGGAACAGCCGCGACGAGATGCCCCCGCCGAGCGCGTGGTTCAGCAACGCGAGGGCGAACCGGCTCGGCGAACGTCGCGCCGGCGCCCGCACGCCGAGAACGAGGTGCGCCTGCTCCGTGTCGCGCACGGTGACGTCGACCGGCCGCACTTCGGCGGAAGGAGCCCGGCGGGGCGGCGCGACCCCCCCGGGGACGCCGGCGAAGCGGCGGGTGAGACCGTCGCCGACGCGCCCGTGGTCGACTTGGCCGGCCGCCGCGACGACGATGTTCGCCGGTCGGTAGTGGACCGCCAGGAACTGGCGGATCTCGTCGACCGTCACGGCCTTGATGACCTCGGGATCGCCGAGGACCTCCCGCCCGAGCGGGTGGGCCGGGTACAACGCGTCGGCGAAGCGCTCCTGGGCGAAGTCCGCCGGCTCGTCGAGGTGCATGAGCACCTCCTCGAGGATCACCTGACGTTCCGAGTCGACCTCGGCCGGGCGCAACGCCGGATTCCAGACGATGTCGGAGAGGATGTCGAGCGCGAGCTCGAGGTCGTCGCCGAGCATCCGGACGTAGAAGGCCGTGTACTCCTTCGTCGTGAAGGCGTTCATGTCGCCACCGACCGCGTCAATGTCCTCGGCAATCGAGCGCGCGCTGCGCGTCGGGCTCCCCTTGAAGAGCAGATGCTCGAGGAAGTGCGAGATCCCCGCCTGCGCGTCCGTCTCGTCGCGCGACCCGGTGCCGATCCAGACGCCGACGCACGCCGATCGCACGCCGACCATGCGCTCGGTGACGAGCCGGACGCCGCAATCGAGCGTCGAGACCGCCGTCATGGCCTCATCGTCGGGGGCCGGCGACCGGCCCGCGGTGGCAATCAGCGTCGCGGCCCGCCGCGACGGCGGGGCCCGCGGTTCGCCCGCGGCTCACCGCCGGCGGCCGGAGCGCCGGGGCCGAGCTCACCGAAGTCGTTCTCGATCTCGGCCGCGAATTCGTCCTCGAACGAAACGCGCTTGAGGCGATCGCCCGGTTCGGCGGTGCTCGGCGCAGGGCCGGGGCCGCGGTCGTCAGGGCGTGCCCGACGGGGCGGGCGGGCGGCGTCGTCCGACGACACCCTCGCGGGCTCGTGGCCGCCGATCGGCTCGCCGTCCTCCCCGACGAGGGCGAGCGAGACCTTCCCCTGCGGATCGATGTCCTGCACGACGACCTCGACCGACTGGCCGAGCTCGAGGACGTCCTCGACCCGATCGACCCGCCGGCCGCCGCCGAGGCGCGAGATGTGGAGCAGTCCGTCGCGTCCGGGCAGGATGTTGACGAACGCCCCGAACTTCGTGATGTTCACGACCTTGCCGGAGTATGTCTTGCCGACCTCCGCGGAAGGCGGGTCGAGGATCAGCTCGATGCGGCGCCGTGCTTCGTCGACGGCGACGGATTCCTTCGCCCCGATCGTCACCCGACCGACCGAGCCGTCGTCGTCGACCGCGATGTCGGCGCCCGTCTCCTGTTGCAAGGCGTTGATCACCTTGCCCTTCGGACCGATCACCTCGCCGATCTTGTCCACCGGGATCTCGAACGTGACGATCTTCGGCGCGTGCGGCTTGACCGTCGCCGCCGGTCGGGCGATCGCCTTCTCCATCACGTCGAGGACCTTCTGACGGGCGTCGCGCGCCTGGCGCAGCGCCTGGCCGAGCACCTCCGCCGGCAGGCCGTCGATCTTCGTGTCGAGCTGGAGCGCCGTCACGACGTCACGGGTCCCCGCGACCTTGAAGTCCATGTCGCCGAAGGCGTCCTCGGCCCCGAGGATGTCCGTGAGGGTCGTGTACCTGCCCTCGGCGTAGACGAGGCCCATCGCGATCCCGCCGACCGGAGCCTTGATCGGCACGCCGGCGTCCATCAGCGAGAGCGTCGATCCGCAGACGGACGCCATCGACGTCGAACCGTTCGAGCTGAGCACGTCCGAGACGAGCCGCAGCGTGTAGGGGAACTCGGACTCCTTCGGGATCACCGGGAGCAGGGCGCGCTCGGCGAGCAGGCCGTGGCCGATCTCGCGTCGCTTCGGGCCGCGCATCATGCCGGTCTCGCCGGTCGAGAACGGCGGGAAGTTGTAGTGGTGCATGTAGCGCTTCGTCTCGTCGACGCTGATGGTGTCGAGCAGCTGGTTCATGCGCGGCATGCCGAGCGTCGCGACGTTGAGCACCTGGGTGTCGCCGCGCTGGAAGAGGCCCGATCCGTGGACGGTCGGGATGAGGCCGATCTCGGCCGAGAGCGGTCGGATGTCGGTCGGTCCCCGTCCGTCGATCCGGATGCCCTCCTCGACGATGCGCCGACGCACGATGGTCTTCGTGTGCGACCTGACCGCGGCGGAGATCTCCCGTTCCCGTCCGGGGAACTCCTCGGCGAGCTCGGCGACGATCTCGTCGTCGGCGAGGTCGAGCGCGGCGCCACGCTCGGTCTTCGTCGTGATGGCGTTCGCCGCGGCGATCCTGTCGGCGCCGACGGCGACGACCCGCGCGAGCACGTCGTCGCCGTAGTCGACGAAAACCTCGTAGGCGATCGTCGGCTTGGCGCCGGCGACCCGGACGAGCTCCCGCTGCAGCTCGATCGACTCGCGGATCCAGGTCTTGGCCGCCTCGAGACCGCCGGCGATGACCTCTTCGGTCACCTTCGGCGCACCGGCGTCGAAGTACTCGAAGGCGTTCTCGGTCCCGCCGGCCTCGACCATCATGATCGCGATCCCGGCGTCGGGCTCCGTTCCGAGGGCGCGCCCCGCGACGACGAGCTCGAAGGTCGAGGCGTCACCCTCCTGGTAGGTCGAGTGCGGCAACCATTCGCCGGTTGCCGAGAAGGCGATCCGCACCGCCCCGATCGGCCCGTCGAAAGGGATCCCCGAGAGCATCAACGCCGCCGACGCGCCGTTGATCGCCACGACGTCGTGCGGGTTCTCCTGATCGGCCCCGAGGATCGTTCCGACGACGTGGACCTCGTTGCGGAAGCCCGCGGGGAACGAGGGCCGCAGCGGACGGTCGATGAGCCGCGCCGTCAGGATCGCGAGGTCGCTCGCGCGACCCTCGCGGCGGAAGAACGAACCGGGAATCTTCCCGGCCGCGTACATCCGCTCCTCGATGTCGACGGTGAGCGGGAAGAAGTCCTGCCCCTCGCGGACCTTGCGGGCCGCGGTCGCCGTGACGAGCACCATGGTGTCGCCGATGCGGGCGACGACCGCCCCGTCGGCCTGGGCGGCGAGCTTGCCTGTCTCGAACGACAGGCTGCGATTGGACCCGCTGATCGGGCCCGCAACGGTGATGGCCTCGGCCATTTCACTCCTTGGTTGCTGGGGCACCCGCGGGCCAGTTCCCAGTCGTCGAGCACTCGAGCGGGCCGAGGACCCGGCGACTGGCAGCTGGCGCCAGCGGGCGCCGATGGCTGTGTGCGGTGCTGGCGCCTCCCGGGCGACGGGAGCGTCGGACACCCCTTCTCAGCCGGGCAGCGCTCCTCGCCTTCCGGCTCTCTCCCCGCCGGGCACCCGCCCGGTGGACGTGACCCGTGCCGTCAGCGGCGCAGTCCGAGGCGCGCGATGAGTTCGCGGTAGCGCTCGACGTCGTTCGCCCGCACGTAGTCGAGCAAGCGACGCCGTTGCCCGTTGAGCCGTAACAGACCGCGCCGGGTGTGGTGATCGCCGCGGTGGGTCTTGAGGTGCTCGGTGAGACCGTTGATGCGCTCGGAGAGCACCGCGACCTGGACCTCGGGCGAACCGGTGTCGGTCTCGTGCAGCCGGTACTCGGCGATCGTCGCCGCCTTGTCGAGCATGGACGTAGAAACCCTCGTAGATCTCGTGCCCCGGCCGCCGAGGTCGCCCTCACGCGCCGAGAACAGGCCCGGCGTCGCGCACGCGGACGCCGGTGTCGACGAATGCCGACGCAGACAGGTTAGCAGCCCCGCTCGCGCCGACCGGCCCGCCACCGGGGGCTCGGCGCGGCGGGGGTCGAGGATCGGGCCCGTCACGCCGACCGGCGGAGACCCGGTCGGCAGCGGTCACACGGCCGGTAGCCGGCCGACCCGGCCTCGGCGAGGTCGCGAAAGCCGCGCCGGTGGCGCGCCGCGACCCGCCGGACGTCCCTGCAGCTCGGCAGGCAGACGATCTTCGTCGTCGTCGAGCCGACGTAGTGGACGCCCGACGAGGCGAGCGCGGCGAGCTCGTCGAGATTGACCCGCTCGGCCCGCAACAGCGCCTCTTTCAACGCCGGACCGCCGCCGTAGTTGCCGATCGTCCCGTCCGACCGGGTGACGCGGTGGCACGGGATGAGGACGGGCACCGGGTTACGCCCGAGGGCCGAGCCGACCGCGCGCACGGCGCGGGGCCGGCCGATCTCGGTCGCCACCCAGGCGTAGGGACGGACCTCGCCGACGGGGATGGCGAGCGTCGCCTCGAGCACGTGCACGTCGAACTCCGCCAGGCCGGTGAGGTCGTAGGCGAGTCGACGGCCGCGGCCGCTGCGGGCCGCGGCCGCGAGCCCCGGCAGGGGTCGCGTCGCCCGCACGATCGGGCGGCCGAACCGCTCCCGGTACCGGGCGGTGAACGCCGCCTCGCCGCCGGGCGATGCCACCTCGACCCAGGAGATGCCGATCGCCGTCCAGGCGACGTAGAGCTCGCCGACGGGACCGGCGACGGGGGCGAAGCGCGCGATGACGCGGTCGACGAAACCCCGGGACGGGCGGACCTCGAGTCCTCGCAGTGCCTCCTCGAGCGACGAAGCGACGAGCCGGCTCATCGGTCGGACCTCCTTTTTTCCTCAGCCCGGGACGCAGGCGCGCCTTGCCGCGCGCCGGCGGTGCCGTACGCCACGCGCAGCGCGGCGAGTCCCCGCGCGACGTGCGATCTCGCCGTGCCCTCCGGGCACCCCAGCGCGAGCGCGACCTCCGACAACGGCAGGTCGACGACGTGGCGCAGCACGACGGCGACGCGCTGTTTGGCCGGCAACGAACCGAGGCGCGCCGCGAGTTCGCGGACCGCGTCGGCCGTCTCGGCGAGCTCGGCGGCGTCACGCGTCGGCGAGACGGGCTCGTGGCCCGCGGCGAGCGGGTCCGTTCTCGGCCGGCGGGCGGCGTCGCGACGGGCGTTGCGCGAGGCGTTGAGGACGATCGTCACGAGCCACGGACGCACGCGCAGCTGCCGGATCCGCGCCCGGTCGTAGCGGCGCAGCGCCCGGTACGCCCGGAGGAAGGCCTCCGCCGCCAGGTCCTCGGCGTCCTCGGCCACCGGTGCCGCCCGGGCCGCGACCGTGAGCACGATCCGCCCGTAGGCCTCGACGAGACCGGCGAAGCCGCCGTCGAGGTCCTCGGCGAGCCGGCGACAGATCTCGTCGTCGCGGTCCGCGCCGGCGCCCTGCACGCCAGGAAGAACACCACGGCCGCGCTCGTGCTGCAGCGCCCGGTCGGCCGCCGCCGGGACCGGCCGGGCGACGCCGGCGCTCACAGGCGGATCGGGTCCACCTCGACCCGCAACCCTTCTCTCGGCAGTCCCGCCGCGGCGAGCTCGTCGGCGAGGACGTGCGGGCTCGGTCCCCGCACGCAGAAGCGGTCCGGGCCGAGCGCCGCCACCTCGAGCCCGGCCGGCGCGGCCCCGAGGCGCTCGGCGCACGCCGCGGCGCCCACCCCCGACACGACCGCGAGGGCGCGGAAGGGCGGCAGGCCGAGGGCGGCTCGGCGGGGCGCCTCGACGGCGGTGAGCAGGCCCGGGTCACCGAGGAGCGCGGCCCGTGTCACCTCGTGGTCGGGGATCCGAGTCTGGACGACGACCCGCCCCGGCTGTCGCCCGTCGGCGGCTCCCGAAGCGCCGCGACCGCCGACGAGCCGGCTCGCCAGAGCGAGAAGGGCGAGCGCCTCCTCGGCGGCCCGGAAACGGGGGGCGAGCAGCTCCTGGTCGAAGTCGAGGAACACGACCGCCGAAGCCTGGCGCACCCGGTGGAGCACGGCCTCGGTGCCGACGAGGACGCCGGCCGCCGAACCCGGGTCGCGGGCGGTCGCGGCGGAGACCTCGTCGACCGGCTCGCCGAGGAGGGCCGCGATCTCCTCGGCGGCCCGCGCCGTTCCGAGCCGCAGGCGCCTCAAACGGGCCGAGCCGCAGGCCGCGCAGACGTATGGCCGCGCCCTGCCGCAGACGGGGCAGCCGAGCGCCGAGCCGACCCCTCCCGCCTCGACGAGCGCCGACCCGCAGCGCTCGCAGCGCACGAGGGAGCGGCAGGCGCCGCAGGCGAGCAGCCTCGCCCGCCCCGTCCGGTTCAGCACGCAGACGACCGGGATCCCGGGACGCTCGCGCCGCGACGCCCGCACGATCTCCGCGAAGCGCGCGCTGAAAAGCCCCGAGCGGGGGTCGTCGCCGCGTCGGTCGATCACCTCGACCGTGGCCCACCCCGCCTGCTCGGCGGCCGGCTCCAGGGTGACGAGCGACGACGACGCGAGGCAGCCGAGCGTCGGGCACGGACTGACGAACAGGCACGGCATCCCGGCGCGCCGCGCCCGCTCGGCCGCGACGACGGTCGCGTCCCACGTCGGGGCGCGCTGTTCGACGTAGGCCTCCGAGTGGGCGTCGAGCACGACGACGAGACCGAGCCGCCCGACCGGGGCGAAGGCGGACGCCCGCGAGCCGACGACGACGCAGCCGCCGCCGGCCGCCTCGGCCCACGCCTCGGGTTGCAGCGCGACCGCCCGTCCCAGCCGGCCGAGCCGCTGGGCGAGCACCTCGGCGTCACGCCGTGTCGGCGCGAGCACGAGGGCGTCGAGGCCGTCCCTCGCGGCGAGCGCCGCCGCGACGACCTCGAGGCGGGGGGCGGCCGGCGGGAGCCGCAGCACCGACGACGGCGACGCGAGCGCCCGCCGGGTCGCCTCCGCGATCGCCGAGTTCTCCGGTGCCGGGGCCGGCCGCCGCATCGGTCGGGTCGCCGGCAGGGCGCGCACGAGGCGCCGCGGCGACCCGGCGACCAGGAACGGCCGCAGCCGACCGGCGTAGCGCCAGGCGCCGAAACGCCCGAGCCCGACGACCTCGGGCGCGGGACCGCGCGACACCACGTCGACGATCTGTCGCAGCTCGTAGCCCTCGCGCGCCGACGACTCGGCGACCACCCAGCCGCGCACGTTGCGGCCATGCAACGGCACCCGCACGATCGAGCCAAGCTCGACGCCGGACGAGATCGCGCCCGGCACGGCGTAGTCGAAGCTCCGGTCGACACCCGTGACGTCGGGGAGGACCGCGACGATCCGGTCGATAGCCGTTCCCGTCCCGGTCGTCAACGGGTCGCTACAGGTCGAGCGCCCGGCGCAGGTCGTCGAGGCGCGGCGTCGCCTCCCAGGTGAACTCCTTCTCGGAGCGTCCGAAGTGGCCGTAGGCGGCGGTGTTCCGGTAGATCGGCCGGCGTAGGTCGAGGTCGCGGATGATCGCCGCCGGCCGCAGGTCGAACAACTCCGTGACGGCCTCGCCGATGCGGCGCGGGTCGACGACCTCGGTGTCGAAGGTCTCGACCATGACCGAGATCGGTCGGGCGACGCCGATCGCGTAGGCGACCTGGATCTCGCACCGCCGCGCCGCACCGGCCGCGACGACGTGCTTCGCGACCCAGCGAGCGGCGTAGGCGCCGGAGCGGTCGACCTTGGACGGGTCCTTGCCGGAGAAGGCGCCGCCACCGTGGCGGGCCATGCCGCCGTAGGTGTCGACGATGATCTTGCGCCCGGTCAGCCCGGCGTCGGCGCGCGGACCGCCGAGCTCCCAGACGCCCGTCGGGTTGCAGAGGATCTTGTGGCGCTCGCAGGCGATCGCCCCGGGCAACAGCGGGAGCAGCGGCCGGACGACGTGCTCCTCGAGGTCGGGGATGAGGAGCGTCTCGTGGTCGACGCCCGGCTTGTGCTGGGTCGAGACGAGCACCGTCTCGAGCTCGACCGGGCGGCCATCCTCGTAGCGGATGCTCACCTGGGTCTTGCCGTCCGGCCGCAGGTACGGGAGCACGTTCGCCCGGCGCACCTCGGCCAGCCGGCGCGCGAGCATGTGCGCGAACCAGATCGGGACCGGCATGAGATCGGGCGTCTCGTCGCAGGCGAAGCCGAACATCATCCCCTGGTCGCCCGCCCCCTGCCCCGAGAGCTCGTCGGGGTCGCCGGCGCGGGTCTCCGCCGAGCGCGAGACGCCCGCGTCGATGTCGGGGGACTGCTCGCCGATCGAGACGAGGACCCCGCAGGTGTTGCCGTCGAAGCCGTACTCCTCGCGGTCGTAGCCGGTCGCGCAGACCGTCTCGCGCGCGATGCGCGGGATGTCGACGTAGCTCGAGGTCGAAATCTCGCCGACGACGCAGACGAGACCGGTCGTGAGCAGCGTCTCGCAGGCGACCCGTCCCATCGGGTCCTCGGCGAGGATCGCGTCGAGGACCGCGTCGGAGATCTGATCGGCCATCTTGTCGGGATGGCCCTCGGTCACCGACTCCGAGGTGAACGTGTAACTCGACAAGGCGACTCCTTGCGGAAGGTGGCTGGCGGGCGCGCCGTCAGGACTCGGTGCGCCGACGGACGACCGCGTCGAGCACCGCGGCGGCAATCGTAGGCTTCGGCCCCAGCGGCACGTCGACACGACCGCCCGCGGCGTCGAGGATCGTGACGGCGTTCGTCTCGTACCCGAACCCGACGCCCGGCGCGCTCACGTCGTTGACGACGAGGAGGTCGACGCCCTTGCCGGCGAGCTTGGCGGTGCCGCGCCCGATCGCGTCGCCGGTCTCGGCGGCGAAACCGACGAGGACCTGACCGGGCCGACGACGACGGCCGAGCTCGGCGAGCACGTCCTCGGTCGGCTCGAGCACGATCTCCGGCGGTCCGTCGCCCTTCCTCAGCTTGGTGGGCGACGCCGCCTTCGGGCGGAAGTCCGCCACGGCGGCGGCCATCACGACGACGTCGGCGGCGGCCGCGCGCGCGAACACTGCCCGGGCGAGCTCGTCCGCCGTCTCGACCGGCACGAACTCGACGTCCCGGGGCGCGGGCAGATGCGACGCCGAGACGAGGGTGACCGTGGCGCCGCGCCGACGGGCCTCCTCGGCGAGGGCGTAGCCCTGGCGCCCGGACGAACGGTTGCCGAGATAACGGACGGGGTCGATCGGTTCCCGGGTGCCGCCGGCCGTGACGAGCACCTGCACGCCCGCGAGCTCGGCGCGTCGCGCCAGGACCTCCGCCGCGGCCGCGACGACCGCCGCCGGGTCGGCGAGACGGCCCGGACCTTCGTCCCCGCCCGCGAGCCGGCCCGACTCGGGGGGGACGACCGTCACGCCCCGCCGGACGAGGGTCGCGAGGTTCTCCTGGACCGAGGCGTGCCGCCACATCTCGGCGTGCATCGCCGGGCAGACCACGACCGGAGCCGTCGTCGCGAGCAGGGTCGCGCCGAGCAGGTCTCGCGCGAGACCGGCTGCGCACTCGGCGAGGAAGTTCGCCGTCGCCGGCGCGACGAGGACGAGGTCGGCCCTCCGGGCGAGGTGGGTGTGCGGGATCGGGTCGTGCGGCTCGAACAGTTCCGTGCGCGCCGGCTCGGAGGCGAGCGCCGAGAACGTCACCGTGCCGACAAAACGTGTCGCCGCCGGCGTGAGCACCGGGATGACGTGGGCACCGGCGTCGACGAGCTGCCGGCAGATCTCGACGGCCTTGTAGGCGGCGATGCCGGCGGTGACCCCGAGGACGACGACCGCCCCTTCGAGCGCCCCTCGGTTCGCGCCGGCGCGGCGCGGGTCGTCGGGGCTCGGGCTCATCGCCGCGCCGCCTTCGAGGGCCAACGTCCTATCGCTACGAGCTGGCCGGCGGATCGCCGGCGGAGTCGGCTCCCCCGTCGGAGGGCGCGTCCGGCTCTGGCTCGACCGGCTCGCCGGCACGCACCTTGGACGCCGCGATCTCCTCGAGGGCGATCGAGAGCGGCTTGCGGGCGACGGAGCCGACCTGCGGCGGGACGATCGCACCGAGGCCCTCGCCGAGCTGGTTGAAATACGAGTTGATCTGACGGCCGCGCTTGGCGGCCAGGGTGACGAGGCTGAACTTCGAGTCCACCTTGTCGAGGAGGTCCTCGATCGCGGGGTCGATCATCGTGCTACGTGGTTCGGCCATGGGCTCCTCGATCACCGTGTGGACGCGACTCGCGCCGAACGACCACCTGGGCCGGAACTTTCCGCACGCTCGAGCGACCGTCTCAACGAGGGTCGCGTCCGCGCGCGATCAACTCGCGCCGCGACGTGCTCTCTCGAGTATACCGGCGAGTTCGTCGGTGGCCTGTCCGACGTCGCGGTTGACGACGGTCGCGACGGCAAGGGCCCGGCCGGTCTCGAGCTCCCGGCGGGCGAGCTCGAGGCGCGCCCGCACGTGGGCCGCGGGGTCTCCGCGCTCTTCCATCCGTTGGGCCTGGTCCGCCGCCGAGGGCGGGACGAGTAGCACGCACACGACGTCCTTGCAGCGCTTCAGCACCTGTTCGGCGCCTTGGACGTCGATCTCGAGCACGATGTCGCGCCCCGGCGGCGGTTCGGGCATCGGCGTGCCGTACAGCTCGCCGAGCACGGACGCGTGCTCGAGGAACTTGCCGGCGGCGACGGCCGCCTCGAAAGTCGGGCGGTCGACGAAGGTGTAGGCGTCCTCGTCCTCACCGTCGCGGCGGGCGCGCGTCGTCCACGACCGGGACAGCCACAGCTTCGGGTCGCGCGCGACCAGCTCGTGGATGACCGTCCCTTTCCCGGCTCCGCCGGGGCCGGAGACGACGAGGATCAGGGGCGACCGACGGCTTGGAGCAGAGCGCTCCGCTGCTTCGCTCCGAGGCCCTGCAGCCGGCGGGTTTCGCTGATCCCGATCTGCTCCATGAGCCGGCGCGCTTTCACCTTGCCGGTACCCGGGAGAGACTCGAGGACGGCGAGAACCTTCATCTTGCCGACGATGTCGTCGTTGGCGGCCCGCCCGAGCAGACCGCTCAGCGTGACGCGACCGTTCTTCAACTGGTCTTTGATCTCCGCTCGGGCTTTGCGCGCCTGAGCCGCCTTGGCGAGCGCGGCGGTGCGCTGTTGGGGTGTGAGGCTTGGTGGTTGGGGCATGAGTCGAGACGTTAGCGCGGGGCGCCCCACTTGACCACGGTTTCCGCATCGCGAACCCCTCGGCCAGACACGACGAACCGACGGTCGGGCGCGCGCCGTCAGCGCGGCAGCGCGGACTCCAGCGTCTCGGCGAGGGCGCGTGCCGCGGCGGCCGGGCTCTCGGCGCGGGTGACGGCGCGCCCGACGACGAGGAGGTCGGCCCCGGCGGCGAGAGCGTCTTCCGGTGTCCCGGCGCGCGACTGATCGTCGCGGGCGACGCCGCGCGGCCGGACCCCCGGCACGACGGTGATCATCCCGGGGACGGCGGCGCGCACCGCCCGCACGTCCGCCACCGCGCAGACGACGCCGCCGAGGCCTGCCCGCGCCGCGAGTGCGGCGCGCTCGACGACGAGCGCGGGAGCCGGGTCGGCATCGCTCGTGAGCACGGTGACGGCGAGCCCGATCGTCGGCGTCGCACGACCCGCGTCGGCGGCACCCTCGGAGAATCCCGCCGCCGCTTCGGCGAGCATCTGCGCGCCCCCGGCGGCGTGCACCGTCGCGTAGCGCGCGCCGGTGTGCGCGATCGCCCGCGCCGCGCGATGGACCGTCGTCGGGATGTCGTGCAGTTTCAAGTCGACGAAGACGTCGAGGCCGTCCTCGACGAACGTCGCGACGGCGGCCGGGCCCTCGGCGACGTACAACTCGAGCCCGACCTTCACGACGGCGAACCAGGGTGCAAGCACCCGCGCGAGGGACCGCGCCGAGGCGAGATCGGGCACGTCGAGGGCGAGGGCGAGTCGCTCGCGCAGCGGACGGGACGACGGTGCGGTTTCAGCCATGGGCGCCTCCGACAAGATCAGCGATGCGCTCGACCCCGTTCGCCGCGCACCAGCGGCGCAGCTCGGCCAGTACGCGCGCCGGCGCCCGCGGGTCGACGAGCGTCGCCGTCCCCACCTGCACGGCCCGCGCCCCGGCGAGGAGGAATTCGACGGCGTCGGGGCCCGACATCACGCCGCCGACGCCGACGATCGGCACCTCTGGCATCGCCGAGGCGACGTCGGCCACGGCCCGCAACGCCACGGCGTGCAGGGCCGGACCCGACAGGCCCCCCCCACCCCCGCCGAGCGCGCCCCGGCGGAGATCGGTCCGGATCGCCAGCCCCGGCAGCGTGTTCACGAGGGTGAGCGCCTCGGCGCCGGCGTCGACCGCCGCGCCCGCCACCTCGACGAGGTTGGCCGTGCCCGGCGAGAGCTTCACCCAGCGCGGCAACCCGGCGGCGCCGCAGGCCGCGACCACCTCGGCCGTGGCGGCGGGCGAACGGGCGAACATCTCCCGGCCACCGTCGAGATTCGGGCAGGACACGTTGAGCTCCAGCGCGACGATCGCCGTCGACGCCGACGCGAGCAGCGCCGCGGCGCGCCCGTACTCGTCGACCCGCCGGCCCCAGATGCTCACGACGACCCGGGCGCGCGCCGCCTCGAGGGCGGGCAGGTCGCGGGCGAGCCACGCCGCGAGGCCCGGCCCCTGGAGCCCGACGCTGTTCAACATGCCGCCGGTGACGGGCCACAGCCGCGGCGGCGGGTTCCCCGGCCACGGATCGACGGAGAGCGACTTCACGACCACGGCACCGAGCTCGGCAAGGTCGAAGTACGCCGCCAGTTCCGCGCCGTGGCCCGAGGTGCCCGCCGCCGTCATCACCGGGTTGCGGAGCTCGACGCGGCCGATCCTCGCCGTGAGGTCGACCGGCGCGCGTCGCCCTCTCACCGGCCCGCCCCGTGACGTTCCTGCAGGCTGGTCACGCTCAAGTCGAACCGTCTCCATTCGGCGATCCCCGACGCCGCGGCGCGCGCCGCGTGCACCGTAGTCACGATCGGCACCCGGCACGCCGAAGCCGCCTGTCTGATGTACGCCCCGTCGGCGTGGGCGCCACGGCCGCGCGGCGTGTTGACGACGAGCTGGATCGACCCCGCCCTGAGCAGCGCGACCGCGTCGCCGGGTTCGCGTTCACCCTCGGACGGCTTCGTCAGCTTGCCGACGACCGTCTCGACGGGGACGCCGTTCGCCTCGAGAAAGGCCGCCGTGCCCTCCGTCGCGACGAGCGCGAACCCCAACCCGACAAAGGCCCGCGCCGCGTCGAGGCCGCCGTCCTTGTCCCGGTCGGCGAGCGACAGGAAGATCCGCCCGGTGTCCGGCAGCCGGTTGCCGGCCGCGATCTGACTCTTCGCGAAGGCGAGGCCGAAGGTGCGCGCCGTCCCCATCACCTCGCCGGTCGAGCGCATCTCCGGACCCGGCAGCGCGTCGACCTCGGGGAAACGCGCGAAGGGAAGGACGGCCTCCTTCACGCTCACGTACCCCCCCCTGGCGCGCCCCGCCGTGCCGAGCAGACCCTCGGCGCGCAGCTGGCCGAGCGTCGCGCCGACGACGACGCGGGCGGCGACCTTGGCGAGCGGGACGCCCGTCGCCTTGGCGACGAAGGGAACCGTGCGCGAGGCGCGCGGGTTCGCCTCGATGACGAACACCTCGCCGGCCTTGACGGCGAACTGGACGTTGATCGGGCCGCGCACGTCGAGCCCGGCGGCGATCGCCGCGGTGTGGGCGACGAGCGTGGCGATCGTCGCCTCGGACAACGTCGGCGGCGGGATCGCGCACGCCGAGTCGCCCGAGTGCACCCCCGCCTCCTCGACGTGTTCCATCACGCCCCCGACGAGGAGCTCCCCCGTCGAGTCGCGCACCGCGTCGACGTCGACCTCGATGGCGTCTTCCAGGAAGCTGTCGATGAGGATCGGGCGCGTCGCGGGCAGTCCTCCCTCGCGCGCCAAAGCGCCGGCGCCGGCGCCGGCGAGCCCGTCGAAGCCGAACAGCGCGGTCATCGCCTCGCCGAGGCTGGCCTCGTCGTAGACGATCTCCATCGCCCGGCCGCCGAGCACGTAGCTCGGCCGGACGAGGACGGGATAGCCGACCCGCCGGGCCACCTCCCGAGCCTCCTCGGCGGTGCGCGCCGTGCCGCCCGGGGGTTGGGGGATGCCGAGCCGGCGGAGCAGCGCGCCGAAGCGCTCGCGGTCCTCGGCGAGGTCGATCGAGGCCGCGCTCGTGCCCAAGATCAGCGACTCCGGCAGCTTCCCGGCGAGCTTGAGCGGCGTCTGGCCGCCGAGGCTGACGATCACGCCGGTCACTCCCCCGCTCCCGGCGCGGGACTCGGCGGCGAGCACCGCCGCCACGTCCTCGTCGGTGATCGGCTCGAAGTAGAGCCGGTCCGAGGTGTCGTAGTCGGTGGAGACGGTCTCGGGGTTGCAGTTCACCATCACCGTCTCGTAACCCGCCTCGCGCAACGCCGCGGCGGCGTGGACACAGCAGTAGTCGAACTCGATGCCCTGTCCGATCCGGTTCGGACCCGATCCGAGGATCACCACCCGGGGCCGCGCCGACGGCCTCACCTCGCTCTCGTCCTCGTAGGTCGAGTAGTAGTACGGGGTCTCGGCGGCGAACTCCGCGCCGCAGGTGTCGACGGTCTTGAAGGTCACCTCGACGCCGGCGGCGAGGCGCGCGGCGCGCACGTCGGACTCCTCGCGCCCGAGACGCCAGGCGATCTGCGCGTCCGAGAAGCCGGCACGCTTCAGCCGCCGCCACTCGCCCGGCGCGAGCCCCGCGGGTGCGACGGCCGCCGCGGCCAGCTCGTCGAGGCGGCGGCGCACGGCGACGATCTCGGCGACGCGGTCGAGGAACCACGGATCGATCCCGGTCGCCGCGGCGACGGCCTCGACCGTCGCGCCGAGCCGCAGCGCCGCCTCGACCTCGAAGATGCGCGCCGGCGTCGGCCGCGACGCCTGGTCGAGCAGTTGCGCCACCGGCAGGTCGACGAGCGCCTCCACCGGGTCGCAGTTCAAGCCGAACCGTCCTTGTTCGAGCCCGCGCAGCGCCTTCTGCAGCGACTCGGCGAAGGTGCGGCCGATCGCCATCACCTCGCCGACCGACTGCATGCGCGTGCCGAGTCGGCCCGACACGCCGGGAAGCTTCTCGAAGGCCCAACGCGGCACCTTCGTCACGACGTAGTCGATCGTCGGCTCGAAGCACGCCGGGGTCGCCTTCGTGATGTCGTTGCGGATCTCGTCGAGGGTGTAGCCGATCGCGAGGCGGGCGGCGACCTTGGCGATCGGGAACCCCGTCGCTTTGGAGGCGAGTGCCGAGGATCGCGACACCCGCGGGTTCATCTCGATGACGAGCTGTCTCCCGCTCGACGGGTCGACGGCGAACTGGATGTTGGAACCCCCGGTCTCCACCCCCACCCGGCGGATGCAGGCGAAGGCGGCATCGCGCATCTGCTGATACTCGACATCCGAGAGCGTCTGGGCGGGGGCGACGGTGATCGAGTCGCCGGTGTGGACCCCCATCGCGTCCAGGTTCTCGATCGAGCAGACGACGACGCAGTTGTCCCGGCGGTCCCGCATCACCTCGAGCTCGTACTCCTTCCAGCCGACGATCGAACGCTCGACGAGGATCTCGCCGATCGGGCTCACCGCCAGCCCGGCGGCGGCGAGCCGCACGAGCTCGTCGTGGTCGGCCGCGATCCCCGTGCCCTCGCCGCCGAGGATGAACGACGGACGGATCATCGTCGGGTAGCCGATGGCGTCGCCGACCGCGAGCGCCTCCTCGAGCGAGTGGGCGAAGCCCGAGGCTGGGACCTCGAGCCCGATGCCGGTCATCGCCGCCTTGAACAGCTCCCGGTCCTCCGCCGTCGCGATCGCCTCGGCCGTGGCGCCGATCATCTCCACATCGCAGTCGGCGAGCACGCCCGAGCGGGAAAGCGCCATCGCGAGGTTGAGCGCCGTCTGCCCGCCCATCGTCGGCAGGATGGCGTCCGGTCGCTCCCGATCGATGATGACCCCGACCACCTCGGGCTCGAGCGGTTCGATGTAGGTCCGGGCGGCGACGCCCGGGTCGGTCATGATCGTCGCCGGGTTCGAGTTCACCAGGACGACCCGGATGCCCTCTTCGGCGAGCGCCCGGCAGGCCTGGGTCCCCGAGTAGTCGAACTCGCAGGCCTGGCCGATCACAATCGGGCCGGAACCGATCACGAGGACCGATCCGATCTCGGCGCGCCGGCCCATCAGCGGTCCGCCCCCGCGGGGCCACCGCTCACCGGTGCGCCTCCATGAGGAGGCGGAACTCCTCGAACAGGTAGCGCGCGTCGTGCGGCCCGGGTCCCGCCTCCGGGTGGTACTGGACGCTGAAGGCGGGGATGCCCCGGCAGGCGAGGCCCTCGACCACCTGGTCGTTGAGATTGACGTGGGTGATCTCGGCGCCCTCGACCGTGTCGGCGACGACGGCGTAGCCGTGGTTCTGGCTCGTCACCTCCACCGTGCCCGTCGCGAGCCGCCGCACCGGGTGGTTGGCACCGTGGTGACCGAAGGGGAGCTTGTAGGTGCGCGCGCCGAGCGCGGCGCCGAGCAGCTGATGACCGAGGCAGACCCCGAAGACCGGGACCGCGCCGAGGAACTGCCGCACCGAGGAGACGAGGTGGCCGAGCGCGGCGGGATCGCCCGGCCCGTTCGACAGGAAGACGCCGTCGGGTCGGCGCGCGAGCACCTCGTCCGGTGGCGTCGCCGCCGGGACGACCTCGACGGAGGCGATCCTCGCGAGCTGGGCGAGGATCGACCGCTTCACGCCGAAGTCGTAGGCGACGACCCGCAAGGGCCCGCCCGCGACCCCGTACGGCGAGGACGTGGTCACCTCGGCGACGAGGTCCTGGCCCTCGGTGCCGGGTTCGGCGACGGCCGCCGCGAACAGCTCGGCCTGCTCGACGGTCCCGAAGGCGCACGGCATCGCGCCCGCCTCGCGCACGTGCCGCGTGAGCCGCCGGGTGTCGACACCGGTGAGCCCGCCGATGCCGTGCCCGCGCAGGAACGGCTCGAGCTCCCCACGCGCCCGCCAGCTGCTCGGCCGGTCCGCCAGTTCGCGCAGCACGACGCCACGGCAGAACGGGCGCGGGGCCTCGTCGTCGGCCGCGGTGACGCCGTAGTTGCCGATGTGCGGATAGGTGAAGGCGATCACCTGTCCCGCGTACGACGGGTCGGTGATGATCTCCTGATAGCCCGACATCGCCGTGTTGAACACGAGCTCGCCGGTCTGGATCGGCCGCGCGCCGCTCGCCGTGGCGCCGATCGCCTCGCCGGCGAACGTCGTCCCGTCGGCGAGGACGAGCAGCCCCGTCGGCCGCGGTCTCGCCGGCACGGTCGCGCCCCGGTCCGTCAACGCGCGGCCGTCCCGTCCACGACGACCGGCTCGCCGCCGAGCACGGTGTGACGGACCCGCCCCGTGAGCGTCATCCCGTGGAACGGCGAGTTCTGCGACCGGCTCGCCATCGCCCGTCGATCGACCTTCCAGGTGTGGGTCGGGTCGAACACGCAGACGTACGCCCGGCCGCCGGGGGCGATCGGCCCCCCCTGGCCGTGGGACCGATCGAGCCCGACGAGCGCCGCGGGACGCCACGAGAACAGGGCGAAGAGCTCGACGAGGGAGAGCGGCGCGGCGTCGCCGGGGGAGGCGACGAGAGCGTCGTGGGCGACGGCGAGCGCCGTCTCCAGCCCGATCATTCCCGGCGGGGCCGCCTCGAAGGGCGCCTCCTTGCGCTCCCGGGTGTGCGGCGCGTGGTCGGTCGCGATCGCGTCGATGACGCCCTGGCGACACGCCGCCCGCAGCGCGGCGGCGTCGGCCGCGCCGCGCAACGGCGGCGCGACCTTGAAGAGCGGGTCGCGGCGAGCTGCGAAGGCGTCGGTGAGGACGAGATGGTGCGGCGTCACCTCTGCCGTCACCGGCAGGCCCTCGGCCTTCGCCGCCCGCACGAGCTCGACCGAACCGGCGGTCGACAGGTGGAGGAAGTGCATCGGCGCGCCCGTTTCGCGTACGAGCGTGAGATCCCGGGCGAGCATCGCCTCCTCGGCGGCGGCTGGCTGGCCCGGAATCCCGAGCCGGCGCGACCAGACGCCTTCGTGCATCTGGCCAGCGGCGGCGAGGGCGTCGTCCTGGCAATGCTCGGCGAGCACGACCCCGAGATCGCGCCCGCGCTCGAGCGCCTGTCGCAGCACGTCGGCACGCTGGACGCCGAAGCCGTCGTCGGTGAAGAGCCGCACGCCGAGCGCGGCCATCTCGGCGAGCGGCGCCACCCGCGCCCCGGCGCGCCCGACGGTGATCGCCCCGGCGACGGCGACGTCGGCGCACGCGCCGCGGGCGCGCGCCATCACGTCGCGCACGGCCGCGGCCGAGTCGATCGCCGGCTCGGTGTTCGGCATGGCGACGACGGCCGTGTAGCCACCGAGCGACGCGGCGCGCGTCCCGGTCTCGACGGTCTCCGCCGCTTCACCGCCGGGTTCGCGCAGGTGCGTGTGGAGGTCGACGAGCCCGGGCGCGACGACGCAACCCGACGCCTCGAGGACCACCGTTCCGAGAGGGAACTCGATCCCCTCGCCGACCGCGGCGATCCGGCCGTTCTCGATGAAGACGTCGCCGCGACGCTCGCCGGTCGAGTCGACGACGGTCCCGCCGCGCACGACGATCCTTCGCGTCCTGCCTCCGTCGGATCTCCCTCGCTCAGACACCCCGCCTCCCTAGCTCGCCCGGGCGCGCGCCGCGGTCGCGCCCGGCGAACGGGCCGGAGGGACCGAACGTCGCGAAGACGCCGCCGCGGCGGGCCAACCTGCGCGGCGCGGGTCGTGGCGGCACGCCACGCCTAGGCCCCCCTGAGGTCGCCGATCGCGACCCCGTCGTCGCTCACCTCGACCGTCTCGCTCCGGCGCGTCGGCAGGTTCTTGCCCACGTAGTCCGGCCGGATCGGCAGCTCCCGGTGACCCCGGTCGACCATCACCGCCAGTTGCACGGCCCGCGCCCGCCCGTGGTCCGCCAGCGCGTCGAGCGCGGCACGGACCGTTCTTCCCGTGAACAACACGTCGTCGACGAGCACCACGACGCGGTCGGTGAGGTCCACCGGGATCTCGGTGGCCTCCTGCGACGGCGCCGGACGGATGCTGGCGTCGTCGCGGTAGAGGGCGACGTCGAGCGTGCCGAGTGGGACCGTCGAGCCGTCGATCTCGGCGATCTCGGCCACGAGGCGCCCGGCGAGCGGAACGCCCCCGGTTTGCAGCCCGACCAGGACGATCTCGTCGGTGCCGTGGTTGCGCTCGAGGATCTCGTGGGCGATCCGCACGAGGGCGCGACGGACGTCGTCTCCATCCATCACGCGCGCGCGAGGAACAAAGACACGCCCTGTCGGGCGCGCCACCCGCCCCTCTCGCTCCGTCACCGCGCTCCCCGTCGTCCGTGCGGGCCTCACGGGACCCGCTTCACGTCCGCCCAAGGATGCCACGTCTCGACCGGGGGATGTGGTGACCGAGCGGTCGCCCCAGGCTTGGTCGGCCCGGGTCCGACGCCGCGCGGTCGACGCGGGTCGACCCGTGCCACCCGCGGTTCCCCGCGCCCGACCCGGCGCCTGTCAGACTTCGCCCATGGTCGAGTGGATCTACTTCGTGCATCCGCCGCGTGACGACTTCGCCGAGACGTTGACCGCCGCGGAGAGCGTGGCCTGGGAAGCCCATCTCCGCCGCTTTCGGCGCCTCCTCGCCGACGGGACGCTCATCCTGGCGGGCCCCACGTTGGGCAGGACCAACACCGGCATCGCGATCTTCGAGGCACCCGACGAGACGGCGGCTCGCCTCGTCATGGAGGAAGATCCCGCCATCGCCGGCGGCTTCGCCCGGGGCGAGCTCCGCCCGTTCCGAGTCTCGCTGCTACGAGGCCGCGACTAGCGGCTCGCACCAAGCGCCGGCAATCGACCCGCCCTCGGCACGCCGAGGGGCGGGGAGGTGCCGATCACGTCGCCGGCACCGCAGCAGGGGGGCCGAAGGGCGCGCCACCCGCGGGCAGCACGTCGACCTGCGCCGCTTGAATCGTCGAGCCGCGCGAGGAGCCGAACACGAGGACGGTGGCGCCGTGCTTCACCGCGCTGGCGGACGCCGAGCTCGCCCCCTTGCGGTAGACGGTTGAGGATCGCTCGTCGACGGTCAGTTTCTCGCCGGCGCGCGTCGTCATCGTGAAGCGCGTGGCGGAGACATGGTCGACGGTGCCGACGGCACCGCGCTCGCCGTAGCTGAGCCGACCACCGAAAGGAGCGATGCCGGCGTTGAAGCGACCCGGCAGCACGGGGCCGAAGCGACCCGGCACCGTGGCACCAATCGAGATCCGGGCGACGGGCGTCGACGACGTGCTGGCCAGGGCGACCGACAGTCCGACGACGGCGCACGCCAACACGCCGGCTACCGCCCAGCCGGTCGCACGACTGGCGAGCAGCCGTCTGGAGCCGCGAGGCCCGATCTCGCCCGGCGCCACGGGATCAGGGGTCCGGCGGCCCGGCTGGCCGCCGCCCTCGTGGCCGGGCTGGTCGGGTGGCGCGGTCGGCTCGGGGGTGGGTTGCTCGTGCTCGTTCATCTCGGATCGGCCTTCCTCTCACGCTGCCCCCACAGGATGCCCTCGTTTCCTGTGAGCTTCCTGATGACTCCACACGAGGAGCGACACAGCTGGCGCGGGACCGCTCGGGGGGCGGGCGACCCCTCGTCGCCAGCCCGATCCCACCGACGCGCCCGGAGTCGCGCCGACTCGTCGCTGCGGCGGCTGCTCGCCCGCGCCGACGGCGTCGATCCGTGCGCAGTGCTCACGGCACCTGGTGTGTCTCCCGGGAGGGATCCGCGGCACACGCTCCGGGGATGCCCTCCACGACCCCGGCGGGTGCTCCTCGCGCACGAGCTCCCGCGCTACGAACCGCCGAGGAAACGGCGCACCGTCGCGAGCCGCTCCGGAACGACCTGCCACCAGGTCCACTTGCCGCGCTTCTCGCCCTCGATCAGCCCCGCTTCGGCGAGCACACGCGTGTGATGCGAGATCGTCGGCTGACTCCTGCCGAGCGGCTCTTCGAGGTTGCAGCTGCACACCTCGCCGGCGGCCGCGATGATCGAGAGCAGGCGCAACCGCACAGGGTCCGCCAGGGCACCAAGGACGACGGCAAGTTGGGCGGACTCGTTCTCGCTCAACGGACCTTCGGAGAGCGGCGTACAGCACGGCTCACGACCAACCGAGAGCGCCTGCTTGGTCCCGACGTCGGCCATGACACCATCCTGACATTGACAGCTATCAATGTAACCGCGATACTCTCACATCGACGCTGATCAATCTAGTGGAGGACACCGTGGCAGGAGCGCGGATGGGGCTGAGCTGCCCGAGTCGATCCGGTGCTGCGGTGCGGACTGATGCGACGACGTCCCGCTGAGCGAGGCGTCTGGGGCCGCAAGGCGCTCGCCGAGTTCGTCGGGACGGCCTTCCTCGTCGCCGCGATCGTCGGGTCGGGCATCGCGGCCCAGCGCCTGTCACCAGGTGACGTCGGCATCGAACTGCTCGAGAACACCCTTGCCACTGCGGCCGTGCTCGCGGCCATGATCCTTGCGCTCGGACCGGTGTCGGGCGCCCATCTCAACCCCGTCGTCACGCTCGTCGATCGCCTCTTCGGCGGCGTGTCGACGAAGGTCGCGTGCATCTACGTCACTGCGCAGTTCGCCGGTGGCGTCTCCGGGGCGATCGCAGCGAACACGATGTTCGGCGATGCCGTGGTCTCGCTCTCGACCCATCATCGCTCGAGCGGGCCGCACCTCTTCGCTGAGGCCATCGCCACCTTCGGCCTCGTCCTCGTCGTGTTCAGCTTCACGCAATCCGGTCGCGCGCACCTGGCACCGTTCGCCGTCGGCGCGTACATCGCCGCGGCGTACTGGTTCACGTCCTCGACGAGCTTCGCCAATCCGGCGGTCGCCCTCGCCCGGATGTGTTCGAACACCTTCGCCGGCATCGCACCGGGATCTGTCGCCCCCTTCATGGGATTCGAGCTCCTCGGCGGCGCGTTGGGCGCGTGCTGCGTCGCCGTGCTCTATCCGCAGATGCGCCGTGGCGCCCGAGGCGTCGTCATCCCCCGCGAGGAGGCCGTGTGACCAAGGAGAAGCCGGAGATCCTGTTCGTTTGCGTGCACAACGCCGGGCGTTCCCAGATGGCCGCTGCGCTGCTCGCGAGGTACGCGGGCGGCCGGGTGACGATCCGTTCAGCGGGCTCCGAGCCGGCTGACCAGTTGCATCCGGCGGTCGTCGAGGCGATGCGCGAGGTCGGCATCGACATCGCCGCCGAGCAGCCGAAGTTGCTGACGGACGAGCTCGCGCAGGACGCGGACGTCGTCGTCACCATGGGCTGTGGCGACACCTGCCCCGTCTTCCCTGGAAAGCGGTATCTCGACTGGGAGCTCGACGACCCCGCCGGGCTCGGACTCGACGACGTTCGCCGGGTCCGAGAGGAGATCGACGCGCGCGTCCGAGCCCTCGTTGCAGAACTCGTCCGCTGACCCGCGGGCCCGGCGCCGTCTTCACGACCGAAACCGTTCAGCGACAGAAGGAGACCGATATGACCACGCGGGACGCGGATGAGATCAGAGAGGCGGTACGCGCGCGCTACGCCGAGGCGGCCCGCGCGGCGGAGGCGTCATGCTGCGGACCGGCCAAGGCGACGGAAGGTGCCTTCGGCCGCACGCTCTACGGGGAAGGCGAAGCCGACGTGCTGCCGGAAGCGGCCCTCGCCGCGTCGCTCGGCTGCGGCAACCCGACGCTCCTCGCCGATCTCCGCCCGGGCGAGGTCGTCCTCGACCTCGGCTCCGGCGGGGGGATCGACGTGCTGCTGTCCGCCCGTCGAGTCGCGCCGACCGGCATGGCCTACGGCTTGGACATGACGCCGGAGATGCTGGTCCTCGCCAGGCGCAATCAGGCCGACGCCGGCGTGACGAACGCCGAGTTCTTGGAGGGCACGATCGAGGCCGTTCCACTGCCCGACGGATCGGTCGACGTCGTCATCTCGAACTGCGTCGTCAACCTGTCGGGGGACAAGCCCGCCGTGTTCCGCGAGGCGTTCCGCGTGCTGCGGCCCGGCGGGCGACTCGCCATCTCCGACGTCGTCATGCGCCGGGCCCTGCCCGAGCGTCTGCAACGCGTGATCGGGCTCTGGACAGGCTGCATCGCCGGAGCGCTGCCCGAGACCGGCTACCGGGAGCAACTCGAGCACGCCGGATTCGTCGACATCGCCATCGAGGCGACCGACGTCTACGACCGGGAGGGCCTCAGCCGCATGGCCGAGGACGTCGCCGCGTCCGCGGAATCCCCCGACGCGGTCGACATCGAGGCGACGGTCGTCGAGCTGGAGGGCGCGGTGATGAGCGCCTTCGTCCGGGCTCGCAAGCCGAGCCCGTCGCGCCACGACGGTCGCTGACCTCTCAGCGCAGCTCGAGCTCGCCCGACGCGTACTCGACGTCGATCGGCTCGACGACGACCCGGCGCGGTCCGGGCTCGACCCGTCCGGCCACGAGGGCGTCCAGGCCGAGTCCCCGTGCGAGATCGACGGCACGTGGGCCGGATCCCGCTGCGACGAAACAGGCGAAGCCCGCGCCCATGTTCAGCGTCGCGTGGGCCTCGGCCTTCGACAGCCCCGCCCGCTCGACGACGAAACCGAGCACCTCGGGGACGGCGGGCAGCCGTTCGACCCGGTAGGTGAGGTCCCGGTCGGCGCGCATCAGCTTGCGCAACCCGTGCCCCGTGATGTGGCTGAGGTAGTGCACGGGGACCGCCTCGTAAAGGAGACGTTCGACGAGACCGACGTAGATCAGACCCGGGTCGAGGACGGCGTCACCGAAGAGGCGACCCGAGCCGAGCGGTGTCGCGAGGCCGTGCGGCAGCGTCGTCGCGACCGTGCGCACGAGGGAGGCACCGTTCTGGTGGAGACCGTTCGACCCGACGAGCACGATCTCGTCGCCGACGCCGAGCGTCGAGCCGAGCACCGGCTCGAACCCCGTCGGCACCCAGCCGATGACGGACGCCGCGAGCTCGATCCCGTCCGGCGCGACGAGGCCCTGAAGCGTCGGCGACTCGCCGCCTCCCCACGCGGCCCCGGCGTCGTGGCACGCCCGCGCGAACCCGGCGACGAGCGACGCCTGCCGGGTGCCCGTGTACCAGGATGCCGCGCCGGTCGCGAAGTAGGCGTTGACGACGAGCGGCAGCGCGCCGACGCAGCAGCAGTCGTTGACCGCGGCGGCGACGGTGTCGTAGCCGACCGCGTCGAAGCGGTCGATCCCCGTCGCCGCCTCGAAGTCCCGTGCGACGAGCGATTTCGTGCCCAGGCACTCGAGGACGAACCCGTAGGTCGCGTCGCCGCAACGGATCACCGTCGCCGGCTCGCCGCGGCTCCGCTCGTCGATCGCGGCACCGCGGGGATGCGCGAACGACGACGTCGCCCGGGCGGCCGCGACCGCCCGGCGCTTGGCGGCGTCGAGCGCGCCGTAGTCGACGCCCGCCTCGGCGTACGGGTCGCGCTTCCTCATGGCGCCGCGGTGGGACCGACCTCGGAGGCGATGGCGGCGAGCACGCCGTTCACGTAGCGGCCCGACTCCTCGGTCGAGAACTCCTGGGCGAGCTCGACCGCCTCGTCGATCGCGACCGCCGTCGGGACCCCGCCGCCGAAGACGAGCTCGTAGGTCGCGATCCGCAGCAGTTGGCGGTCGATCGCCGGCAGCCGGTCGACCGACCACGCGGTGGCGTGGGCGGCGATCGCGGCGTCGATCGCCGCGAGATGGGCGCCCACGCCGCGCACGAGGGCGACGGCGTAGGGATCGGGCGCGACGGGGAGCTCGTCGACCACGGCGTCGGGTGACATCCCCTTCGCCTCGGCCTCGTAGAGCAGGTCGAGCGCCCGCTCGCGGGCGCGACGGCGTGCACCGGTGGTCGACGGCCGCTGGCTACGCCCTCGTGAGGTACTCACCGGACCGGGTGTCGACTTTGATCCGGTCGCCCGGGTTGACGAAGAGCGGAACCTGGACGACGAGCCCGGTCTCGGTCGTCGCCGACTTGCGCGCGCCCGAGACGCGGTCGCCCTGCATGCCGGGTTCGGTGTCCGTAATCTCGAGTTCGACCGCCGCCGGCAGTTCGAGGTCGACGATCTCGGACTCGTGGAGCACGAGGATGACCGAGTTCCCCGCCTTCAGGTACGGAGCGGCGCTGCCCAGGGTGGCGGCCGGAACGGTCGTCTGGTCGAACGAGACGTTGTCCATGAACACGTAGTCGGTCCCGTCGCGGTAGAGGAACTGCATCTCCCGCTTGTCGATCACCGCCTGCTCGACGCGCTCGTCGGCGCGGAAGGTGCGCTCGACGACCGCCTTGGTCCGCAGGTTCCGGAGCTTGGTGCGCACGAAGGCTCCGCCCTTGCCGGGCTTCACGTGCTGGAACTCGACCACCTCGAACAGTCCGTCGGAAAGGCCGAGCGCCATCCCGTTCTTCAGGTCGTTCGTCGACAGGGCCATCAGAGCGCGTAGTCCTTCGTCGTCTTGGTGAGCGACCGGCAGCCGGACGCCGTCACGACCACGGTGTCCTCGATGCGGGCCCCTCCGTGTTCCACGAGGTACGCCCCGGGCTCGACGGTGACGACGGTGCCTTCCGGCAGCACGTCCTCGGACCCCGCGGCGAGCACCGGGGCCTCGTGGACCTCGAGACCGACGCCGTGGCCGGTCGAGTGGCTGAACGCCTCGGCGAAACCGGCCTCCCCGAGCGACTTGCGGCAGGCCTCGTCGACCGCCCCCCCGGTCGTGCCGGCCGCGACGGCGATGAGACCGGCGCGCTGGGAGGCCGCGACGGCGGCGAGAAGCGCGGCGTCGGCGGCCGACGGCTCGCCGACGCAGACCGTGCGGGTCATGTCCGAGTGGTAGCCGTCGAAGACAGCGCCGAAGTCCACGACGACGAGGTCGCCGGGCGAGATGACGCGGTCCGTCGGCTGGGCGTGCGGCAGCGCGCCGTTCGGTCCGCTCGCGACGATCGTCTCGAACGAAGCCCGCGCGGCGCCCCGGCGGCGCATCTCGAACTCGAGCTCGGCCGCGAACTCCGCCTCGGTCACGCCCTCGGTGAGGCGCTGCTTGGTCTGCGCGAACGCGACGTCGGCGATGCCGCAGGCCCGCTCGATCCGCGCGATCTCCCCCGCGTCCTTGACGAGGCGGATCGCCTCGACGAGCCCGGCGGTCGCGACGACCTCGGACCGCACGGCAGTGGCGAGCTCGCTCTGGAACGCCCAGCTCACGGCCTTGGCCTCGAGGGCGAGCCGGGCGAGGTTGCGGGTCGCCGTCTCGATCGTCTTCATCTGCTTCGTCGAGTTGACCACCGCGAGCTCGACGTCGACCCCCGCCGTCGCCGTCTCGGCCGCGGCCTGGTCCTTGTAGCGCCCGTCGGTGACGAACAGGACGCGCCGCGCCGTCACGAGGAGGATCGCGGCCGACCCGGAGAATCCGCTCAGGTAGCGGACGTTGGCGAGCGAGGTGACGAGGATCCCGCCGACGCGCTCTGCGTCGAGGCGCTCCCGCAGGCGCGCCAGCCGTGCCGGCACGTCCATCGCCGGGAGTTCCGCCCCGCCCGTCGCCCCTACGTCACGGACCACCTCGACGGCCATCCCTACGCCCTCCCCTCGTTGACGAGTCGCGCCGCGGCCTCGACCGCCAGCTCGTAGCCGAGCCCCCCGAAACCTGCGATCGCGGCGTCCGCGACCGGCGCGATGACCGACGTGCGACGCCACGGCTCCCGCGACGCGGGATGCGACAGGTGGAGCTCGACGATCTTCCCGTCGAACGCTGCCAGCGCGTCGTGGAGCGACCAACCGTAGTGCGACAGGGCGCCCGCGTTCACGACGATCGCCGCGACCCGGCCGCGGGCGCCGTGCACCGCGGCGACGAGGTCGCCCTCGTGCTCGCTCTGGACGTGCTCGAGCACGAATCCCTGCCGCCGGGCGGCGCCCTCGGCCCGCCGGACGTGGTCGGCGAGCGTCGCCGTGCCGTAGACGGACGGCTCGCGTTCGCCGAGCAGTCCGAGGTTCGGACCCGAGAGGAGGAGGACGACTGGTTCGGTCACGCGGTCCTCGCTTTGACGTCCTGCGACATGGCCCGGCCCGGCCCGGCGGCCTGCGTCGCGACGAGCGCGGACCGGACGAGCGCGGCGTCGACCTCCGGCACGAGCTCGACGCCGTGGGGGCCGTCGAGCACGAAACTGAGCCCGCTCCGGGTCTTTTTGTCCCGCGCCATGAACACCAGGAGCTCGTCGAGGTCGACCTCGGCGGGGATCGACGGGGAAAGGCCGTGGCGCTCGACGACGGCCACGTGGCGCTCGACGTCGGCGGCGCCGATCCGGCCGAGCACCGCCGCCAGTCGTGCCGCGAACACGAGGCCGATCGCGACGGCTTCGCCGTGCCTGATCGACGGGTCGGGCGCGCCGGTCTCGGCGAATCCCGCCGCCTCGAGCGCGTGGGCGAGGGTGTGACCGTAGTTGAGGGTCACCCGCCGGCCGGTGTCGCGCTCGTCGAGGCAGACGATCGCCGCCTTCGCCGCGACGCAGGACGCGACCTGGTCGACGAGCGGCAGCCCGTCGAGCTCGGCGACGCCGAGACACTCGTACTTCGCCATCTCGCCGAGCCCCGACCGCCACTCGGCCTCGGGAAGCGACGAGAGCGTGTCGGTGTCACAGAGCACCGCGCACGGCTGCCAGAACGACCCGACCAGGTTCTTGCCCTCGGGCAGGTTGACGCCGGTCTTGCCGCCGATCGCGGCGTCCACCTGGGCGAGCAGCGTCGTCGGCACGTGGATGACCGCCACCCCCCGGTGGTAGCAGGCCGCGGCGAACCCGGCGACGTCGGTGACGACGCCGCCGCCGACGGCGACGACGACGTCAGCCCGGGTCAGTCCGGCCGCAGCAAAGCCCCGGCACAGCTCCTCGATCGTGCGGAGCGTCTTCGCCGACTCGTCGGGGCCGATTACGAACTCGACCTCCTCGACACCGGCGGAGACCGCGACGTTCACGCCCGCCTGCGTGACCACCGCCGCGCGCGCGGCCCCGGACGGGATGACCGATCCGAGCAGGTGGCGCGCCCCCGGTCCGACGACGACCTCGTAGGGGTGTGCGGGCAGCGCGACCTCGATCCGCCGCTGGACGGCGTGGAGCACGGCGGTGACCGTCGCCTCCGCCTCGAAGGTGTCGACGTCGACGATCTCGTCGGCCACCGCCTCATAGAGCGCGCGGCGTTCCGGCTCGAGGCGCGCGAGCGCGACGGCGGGGTCGGTTGCGAGGAGCGGTCGGCCGACGCCCTCCCCGAGGCGTTCCGCGAGCGTGGCGACGCTCGCCCGCAACCAGACGACGCGTCCTGCCGCGGTGATCGCGGCACGGTTCGCCGGGTCGAGGACCGCGCCGCCGCCGGCGGCGATCACCGACGGGGACGGCGCCGCGACCGCCTCGGCGAGGATCGCCGACTCGACGGCACGCACCTTCTCCTCGCCCTCGGCCGACCAGATCTCCGCGATCGTCCTGCCCGTCGTCGCGGCGATCTCCTCGTCGGTGTCGAGGAACTGCCGACCGAGCAGCGCGGCGAGGCGTCGGCCAGCGACGGACTTGCCGGCGCCCATCATCCCGACGAGCACGATGTGGCCGCGGTCCCTGGGCACGGTGGCCGTCATCTGCGCCCCGAACTCCCGCTGATCGCTTCCGTCCCGGCGGCGGACGGGGTGGAGCCGAGCGCGGCGACGAAGCCGTCGCGGTTGCGGACGAGCTCGGCGAGCGAGTCGCCGCCGAACTTGCGCAGCGCCTCGGAGGCGAGCACGAACGCGACCATCGCCTCGGCGACGACTCCCATCGCCGGAACGGCGGTGACGTCGGTGCGCTCCTTGAACGCGAGCGTCCCCTGCTTCGTCGCGACGTCGACGGTCGCGAGCACCGGGCGGTTGAGCGTCGCGAGCGGTTTCATCACGGCCCGGACGACGAGCAGACCGCCCGTCGAGATCCCGCCTTCGATCCCGCCGGCGCGGCTCGTCTCGCGCCGGTAGGTCGCCCCCGGCTCGTCCCAGAAGATGGCGTCCTGTGCCTCGGAGCCCCGCCGGCCCGCAATCGCGATGGCCTCGCCGATCTCGACCGCCTTCACGGCCGGGATGCTCATCAGGGCCTGGGCGAGCAGGCCGTCGAGGCGGCGGTCCCAGTGGGCGTGGCTGCCGAGCCCGACGGGGACGCCGTAGCCGAGGACCTCGGCGACGCCACCGAGCGAGTCCCCCTCCTTGGCGGCGGCCTTGATCTCGCCGACCATCGCCTCGCTCGCGGCCGCGTCGAAACAGCGGACCGCCGAGGCGTCGACGGCGGCGAGATCCTCGGGCCGCGGCCGCACGCTGGGGGGCGCCGACGCCCCGCCGATCGCGAGGACGTGGCTTACGATCGCCATGCCGAGCTCCGCAAGGAGCGCCTTGGCGAGCGCGCCCGCCGCGACGCGGGCCGCGGTCTCCCGAGCCGACGCCCGCTCGAGCACGTCGCGGGCGTCGGCGAAGCCGTGCTTCTCCATCCCGGCGAGGTCGGCGTGGCCCGGGCGTGGCGCGGTGAGGATCGTCGCCGGCTCGCCGGGCTCGGCCGACATCTCCCGCTCCCATTTCGGCCACTCGCTGTTCGCGACCTCGATCGCGACCGGCGAGCCGAGCGTCCGGCCGTGTCGCACGCCGCTGACGATGACGACCTCGTCGCGCTCGACGCGCATGCGGGGGCCCCGCCCGTAGCCGAGCCGCCGTCGGGCGAGCTCGACTCGAATCTCGTCGATCGTGAACGGCAACCCGGCGGGCAGGCCCTCGACGATGACGACGAGCGCACGACCATGGGATTCCCCGGCCGTGAGGAAGCGGAGCATTGGTGAAATCTACCGTCTCGTCTTCTCCGCCTGAGATGCGAGACGCCGCGCTACTTCTTCGCCGGTTCGAAATAGGGGTTGCGGCCGTCCTGGTGCGCGGTGACGTCGACGACGTCGACGATCTCCGGGACCGCCTGTTGGATCGCCACGCTGATCCCCTGGCCGAGCGTCACCGCCGCGAGCCCGCAGCCCTGGCAGCCGCCGGACAGCCGCAGGTAGGCGACGCCCTCGTCGACGGCGACGAGGTCCGCCCGGCCGCCGTGAAGGGCGATCTGCGGGTTCACCTGCTCTTCGAGCACGGCGATCACGGCCCGGGCGAGCGGGCCGGACACGTCACCCTGGGCGGCGGGCGCGGCCGGCGCCGGCCGCGGCACGTTCGGGTTCACCATGACGAGTCCCTGCTCGGCGAGATCGAGCGTCGCGCCGCGCACCTTGTCGACGCTCTCGCCCCCGACGACGACGGTGAGCTCGCCGTGCTGGCAGAGAACGTCGCGCGGCGCGGCGTCGACGAGCGCCTCGAACCACATCTCGTAGACGTAGGCGCCGTTCGCCGAACCCGTCACCTCGACGAAGAGCGCCAGGCCCTCCGGGTCCTGCTCGGCCGCGCGGGCCTCGAGGATCGAGGCGCGCGCCGCGTCGGTGACGGCGAGCACCGCTGCGGGGCGCAGAGGATCGCCCGCGTCGTCGCTCATCCCGCCATGGTAGGGGCGAGATCCGGGTCGACAAGCGCACCGCGCCGGGGACCGCCGACAAGCCGTCATGATGGTGCCATGACACGCGTCCTCCTCGTCCTGCCGTCGTCGACGTACCGCGCCACGGAGTTCCTCGCCGCCGCCGATCGGCTGGGGCTCGACGTCGTGACAGGTTCGGACGCGCCCCAGGCGATGGCCGGCTCGTCGCCGGAGCGGTTCCTCGTCCTGCCGCTCGACGACCCGGCGGCGACGGCCGACGCAGTGGCCTCGTTCCACTCGGTGACGCCGCTCGACGCCGTCGTCGCCGTCGACGACGCCGGCGCCCTCGCCGCGGCCGCCGCGGCCGAGCGGCTCGGCCTCGCCAAGAACCCGCCGGTGGCCGTCGCCGCGACGCGGGACAAGGCGGCGATGCGGCGGCTGCTGCGCGACGCCGGCGTCAGCCAACCGCGCTTCGAGGTCGTCGGGGCGGGCGCCGACGAGCCCGACGCCGTCGCCGCGGCCGGCGCCCGGCTCGGGTTCCCGGTCGTCGTGAAGCCGTGCTCGCTCGCCGCGAGCCGGGGTGTCATCCGCGCCGACGACGCAGTCCGGGCGCGGGCCGCCGCCGCGGCCGTGCGCCGGATCGCCAACGACGCCGGGAGGCCCACGACCGAACCGCTCCTCGTCGAGGCGTTCGTCCCCGGCGACGAGGTGGCCGTCGAAGGGCTGCTGTCCGCCGGACGCCTCGAGGTGCTCGCCATCTTCGACAAGCCCGACCCGCTCGACGGCCCGTACTTCGAAGAGACGATCTACGTCACGCCGTCCCGCCATCCCCGCCACCTCCAGGAGGCGCTCGGGGCGACGGTGGCGTCGGCCTGCGCCGCGCTCGGCCTCGTCGACGGCCCGGTCCACGCCGAGGCCCGCCTGGCACCGCCCGACTCGCAGCCGGGCGGGCGGGTCGTCGTCCTCGAGGCTGCGGCGCGCACGATCGGCGGGCGTTGCTCGAAGGCGCTCCGCTTCTCGTCGGGCCGTTCCCTCGAGGAGATCGTGCTTGCGCACGCGACCGGCCGAGACGTCGACCTGGCGAGCGCCCGGATGCCGGGCGCCTCGGGCGTGATGATGCTTCCCATCCCCGCCTCGGGCCGCTTCGCCGGGATCGACGGCGCCGCGTCCGCCCTCGCGGTGCCGGGGGTGTGGGGGCTCGAGATCACCGTCCCCGTCGGCGGGACGCTCACGGCGTGGCCGGCCGGCGACCGCTACCTCGGGTTCCTGTTCGCCCGGGCCGAGCGACCCGAACAGGTCGAAGAGGCCCTGCGGCGCGGCTTCGCGGCGCTCGCCGTGCGGGTCGACGCCGAGGTCGCGGTCGGGGCGAGCGCTTGAGCCGCATCCTTCTCGTATCGACCTACGAGCTCGGCGCGCAGCCGCTCGGGCTCGCCTGGCCCGCGGCCGAGCTCGTCGCACGTGGTCACGAGGTCCGCACGGCGGACCTCTCGGTCGAGCCGTGGCCGACGGCCGGGGTCGCCTGGGCCGAGGCCGTCGCCTTCTCCGTGCCGATGCACACCGCCCTGCGGCTCGCGCTGGCGGCGGTCGACCGGCTGCGCGCCTCACGCCCCGGCGTGCCGGTCGCGCTCTACGGCCTCTACGCCCCGGTGGCGACGGCGACCGGGGCGCTCCGGGAGGGCGACCTCGCGACCGCCGGCGAGGTCGGCGAGACCCTCTCCGCTTGGCTTGCCGGTCGGGACCCTGCGCCCGGACCGCACACCGCGGTCGTCGCCCTCGGCCGGGCCCGGACGGCCACGGCGGGCGTCGTGCCGCGGCGCACGGGCCTCCCGGGCCTCGCGGCCTACGCCCGCCTCGTCACGGCCGACGGCGAGCAACCCGTCGGGACGGTCGAGGCGAGCCGTGGCTGCAACCATCGCTGCCGGCACTGCCCGGTGCCCGTCGTCTACGGCGGGCGATCGCGCGCCGTCGCCGTCGAGTCGGTGCTCGCCGACGTCGACGCGCTCGTCGCCGCCGGGGCCGGCCACGTCCGTTTCGCGGACCCCGACTTCCTCAACCGCCCGGCCCACGCCCTCGCCGTCGCCCGGGGGATGCACGCCGGGCACCCGGATCTCAGCTTCGACGCGACGATCAAGGTCTCGCACCTCCTGCGCCACCGAGACGTCGTCGCCGAGCTCGCCACGCTCGGCCTCGCCTTCGTCGTCTCCGCCTTCGAATCGACGAGCGACACCGTGCTGCGCCGGCTGGGAAAGGGCCACACGGCGGCGGACGCGAGCCGCGCCGTCGCCGCGTTGCGCGCCCACGGCGTCGAGATCCGACCGTCGTTCCTCCCCTTCACGCCGTGGACGAGCCGCCAGGACGTCGTCGACATCGTCGATTTCGTCGCGGCGCACGACCTCGTGGCGAACGTCGACCCGGTCCAGTACTCGATCCGCCTCCTCATCCCGCCCGGCTCGCTCCTGCTCGCCGAGCGCGACCCCGTGCTCGCCCGCTGCCTCGGTGACCTCGACGCCGCTTCGCTCGGTCATGGCTGGTCGGCCGACGACCCGGTACTCGACGAACTTCAGGCCGCGCTCGCGGCGCGCGGCGAGGCCGCGGCCACGTCGGGCGAGCCGACCGAGGCGACCTACGCCGCGGTGCGCGCCGACGTCTTCGACCACCTCGGCCGGCGTGACCCGGGTCCGCCGGGGCTCGTCGTCGCGCCCGGCCCCGCCCCGCGACGGCGGCCGCGTCTCAGCGAGCCGTGGTTCTGCTGCGCCGAGCCGACGCGCGATCACCTCGCCGGTGTCGGGGCGGCGCCGGTAGCGTTCGTCCCATGTCCATCCCCGACGACGCACACGAGTGGGTGAGCTTCGGCGATCCTGAAGAGGACCGCACCTGGGTCATCGACGCGACGTACCTCGCGAGTGCCTGGAAATGCATCTACTTCGAAGGCTGCCAGGGGGTCCTCACCGGACCGGCGCCGGAGCTCGCCGAAGGCTGCTGCAGCTACGGTGCCCACCTCTCGGACCGGAAAGACGCCCGACGCGTCGAGGCGGCCGCCGCGAAGCTCCACGCCAGCCAGTTTCAGCACATCGGGCGCGCCCGACGCGTCGGCGTGCTCAAGCGCCAGGGCGAGGACCTGACGACGCGACTCGTCGACGGGGCCTGCATCTTCCTCAACCGGCCCGGCTTTCCCGGGGGTCCGGGGTGCGCGCTCCACCGCGCCGCGCTCGAGGCGGGCGTGGCGCCGCGCCTGTACAAGCCCGACGTCTGCTGGCAGCTCCCGGTGCGCCGCGAGGACGCGACCGACGAAGCCGGCCACGTCACCTCGACCGTCACGCAGTGGGAGCGGCGCCACTGGGGACCGGCCGGCGACGAGTTCCACTGGTGGTGCACCGAGGCCCCCGAGGCCTTCGTGGCGGCCCAGCCCGTCTACATCAGCCTCGCCGACGAACTCGGCGCGCTCGTCGGATCGGCCGTGTACAAGATGATCGCGGCCTACCTCGACGAGCACGCCGGGCGGCGCGCGCCCCTGCCGCACCCCGTCGTGCGACGGGCGGGGGGTCAGGTCAGGTCTTCGGCTTCTTCCTCGAGTTCGTCGGACTCGTAGAGACACCAGGTCGCGTGGTCCTCTTCGGGACCCGCGCCGCATTCGGGGCAAGGCTCCACAACGACCTCGACCGCACGCTTCAGGCTGCGCGCTTCTTCGAAGCGCCGGTGCCGTCCCTTTTTCACGAGCCACTCCCCGCTTGCAGGAGGACGCGTCGCCCGCGGCCACTTTCCGCCGCGACACCACGTCGGGTCCCAGTCCAGGGCCCTGTTGCGACGTGCAGCATACCGCCGGAGTCCTGGCACGACCCGCCACGCCCGCCGGGTCGTGCCACCGGTAGCCTTGCCCCGTGCCCGAAGCCTTCGATCCCGCGGCGATGGTGGCGCGGTTTCGCGAGCGGGCGGCGGCGGTCCGGCGGCGGGGGATGCCGCCGGTCGAAGGTGCCGAACGCCGTCGCATCGTCGAGCAGATGGAGCTCGACTACATGGACTTCGCGATGGTCGGCGACGCCGACGCCACGCTCGCCGAGGGGATCCTCACGCTGACGATCGACCTGCGGCCGTCACCGGCGCCTGCGTCCCGCCCCGTCGACCAGCCGGAGTGAGCGGAGCGAGCCCTCCGGCGGCGCGGTCCGACAACGGGGAACTCGCGTCGCTGGCCGCCGACGGGCGCCCGACAGCGGCCCCGGCCGGAGCCTCGAACGCGTCGGGCCGTTCCTCGCGACCTTCACCGAGCACGACGCCAACCCCTATCTCAACCACGCGATCCCCGACGGCGGCGCGCAGCCCTCGGCGGACGAGGTGGCGACGCTCGTCGCGGCGTTCGAGCGACGGAACCGTTTCGCGCGCGCGGGGTGCTCCGCCGTCTGCTGCCCGCGTTCGGCGCCGCGCTCGCGGCGGCGGTTTCGCCAGCGAAGCGGTCCTCGCGCCGATCGGGGCCGGTCGCGGTGACCTTCGCAGCGGCGAATTCGCCTGCAGTTCACGGTCCGGCGGGGCTTCGGCGAGATCGCCGGCATCGCCGTCGGCGAGGCCCGCCGCGGTCGCCGGGTCACCTCGTCGCTCACCGCTGCGCTCGCGCGCTGGGCCCGCGCGGCCGGCGCCGATCTCGTCTTTCTCGACCCGGGGGAGAGGCCGCCCGCTGCCACGCCCGGGTGGGATGCCTCCGGATCGGCGAAGGGACCCACGCCCCGCGGCACCGCCGGCCCGAGCCGCCACAGCCGGCTAACCCGGATACCGGCGGTGCGAGCGCTCCTCCAGGACGAGCGAGCCCTCCTCGAGCGCGAGCGCGGCCTGCCCGGTGACGAGGCGGGCGAGCGGCTCGCCGACGATCTCGTGGCGCCACGAGGCCGTGAGCCGACCCTCGGGCGGCTGCTGGAGGAAGCCGACGACGTCGGCCCGTGTCGCGAGCAACCCCGGGTCGATCTCGAGCTGGCGGGCGAGCTCGCTGGCGAAGGCGAGCGCGAGCGCCACCGCCGGCCTGGCGACCGAGTTCCCCTCGGGGCCGGGTGGCAGGTGGATCGCCTCGGGCGGGAGCCTGGACCCCTCGGCGACGGCCGCGAGCAGCTCCGCCACGACCGGCTCGCCGAGATTGCGCAGGTCGAGGTTGCGCACGTGCTCGAGGTCTGCCCGGCCCTGCGGCGGCCGGTGGGCGATCGCCGCCAGCGCGAGGTCGGAGAGCACGAATCGAACGGGCCGGTCGAGCGCCTGAGCACGCCGCTCGCGCCACGCCGCCACCGACTGGGCGACACCCCGTTCGGCACCGCGCAGCTGACGCGCCTGGCGCAGCTTCCACCAGGCCTCCTCCGGGACGAGGGGCAGGCGCGCTCGCTGGAGGAAGGCGGCGCACTCCTCCTCGGCCCAGCCGAGCCGCCCGCGCGCCGCGAGCCGGTCGGCGATCACGCGATGGAGCTCGACGAGGTGGGCGACGTCGTGCGCCGCGTACTGGCACTGCTCTGCGCTGAGCGGCCGGCGCGTCCAGTCCGTCAGCTGGTCGCCCTTCTCGAGGCGCAGCCGCAACAGCTTCTCGACGAGCGCGACGAGCGAGGGCGTCGACAGGCCGAGGAACCCCGCCGCGAGCTGCGTGTCGAAAAGCCGCGCCGGGGTGGCGCCGCACGCCCGTTCGAGGACCTCGAGGTCCTGGTCGGCGGCGTGGACGACGGCCAGTCCCGGACCGGAAAGCACGGCGGCGAGGGGCGCGACGTCGACGGCGAGCGGGTCGACGAGCGCGATCCCGCCGTGCCAGGCGACCTGAAGGAGGGCCAGCCGGGCGAAGTAGCTCCTCTCACGGTGGAACTCGGTGTCGAGCGCGTACTCGTCGGCGCTCCCGAGCTCGTCGACGAGAGCGCCGAGCGCGACCTCGTCGGCGACGTAACGGAGTTCGACGGGTGGCGGCCGGTGCGGGCGCCCACCGGCACGCGGCGCCGTTGCCAATCCGCTCAGCCCCCGTAGCTCATGCGGGTGTCCTCGACGCGCAGCACCTCGGCTTCGCCGGCCCCGCCGGGCCCGAAGGCGGCGTCGACGACCTCGCCGACGAAGAGCGAGTGCGAGCCGAGCATGACCGTCCGCTCGAGTCGGCAATCGAGGAAGGCGACCGCCCGGGCCAGGACCGGCGCCCCGGTCCCGGGCGCGTCGGCGTAGGCGACGCCGTTCAGCGTGCGGACGGCCCGGTCGTCGCGCGCCGGCTTGACGAACTTGCGGACGAGCGCCCGGTCCTCGCGGGCGAGCAGCGAGACGGCGAAGCACCCGCCCGTCTCGATCAGTTCGTGGGTGCGCGCCGCCGCCTCCACGACCACGCCGACGAGCTTCGGGTCGACGCAGAGCTGGACGACGAGGTTCGCCGTCATCATGTTGCGCTCGCCGGCCGCGAGCGAGCCCACGAGGTACACACCCGTCGGCATCCGCCACAGCACACGCCGGCGGATCCGGTCGTAGTCCTCGGGGTCGGCGCCGGGGGGGAATGGCCCGACGAGCTTCGCCGTGTCTGCCACGACGGGGACCCTACCCGCGAACCGCCGGCCCGCCCGTCCCCGCGACCGGGGCCGAGCGTCTACCGTCGCGCCGTGACCCCGACCGGACGAAACGCCGCCTTCGACGATCAGCTCGACGACTGGCTCGCCCACGAGTTCGAGGTGTCCCCGGTGACGGCGACCGCGCTCGGTGCCAAGGGCGCGCACGACGCGCTCGACGACCTCTCGGCGACGGCCTTCGCGCGGCGGGTGTCCGACGACGCGACCTGGCTCGCCCGGATGCGCGCCGTCGACGGCGCATCACTCGCACCCGAGCAGCAGATCGACCGGGCCGCGGTTGTCGCCGAGCTCCGCGGCCGACAGGTCCTCGAGTCGTGGCGTGCCTGGCAAAGGGACCCGTCGGTGTACCTCGACCCGTGCTTCGACGGGATCCTCAGCCTCGTCATCCACCGCTCCTTCCCCGAGGCGGAGCTGGCCCGCTGCACGGCGGGCCGCCTGCGCGCCATGGCGGGCGCGCTCGAGGCCGGACGGGCGAACCTCTCCGCCGAGCTGGCGAGCCCGCTGATCGTCGGCCGCGCGATCGGTCAGTGCGAGGCGGCGATCCCGTATTTCCAGGAGATGCTGCCCGCCGAGTTCGCCCACCCGACGTCCCGCGCCGAGGTCGCCGCCGCGGCAGCCGGCGCCGCCGATTCGTTCCGGGGTTTCCTCGCCTTCCTCACCGAACTGGCCACCTCGGCGCGGGGCGGCTACGCCATCGGTGAGGAGCGCTACTCGGCGCTGCTGCGCGAGCGGGAGCTGCTCGGCTGCGGCGCCTCGGATCTGCGCGCCCGGGGCCGGCACGCCCTCGACGAGCTCGAGTCGGAGATGAACGCGCTGGCCCGAGGGATCGAGCCGGACGCCGCGACGTGGCATCCCGTCTTCGCGGCGATGAGCGAGGACCGCCCCGCGACCTTCGAGGAGATGCGCCGGCGCTACGAGGACGAGACGAGGAAGGCCCGCGCATTCCTGCGCGACAACGGCCTCGTCAGCTTTCCCGAGGGCGAGGTGTGCCAGGTCGAGCCGACGCCGCCGTTTCTGCGCCCGATCATCGCCGTCGCCTCGTACGTCTCCCCCCCGGCCTTCCGCCCCGGCCGCGTCGGGCACTTCCACGTGCCGTGGCCCCCCGCGGGGACGACACGCGCCGACAACGCGCAGCGTCTTGCCGCCAACAACGTGCACGTCATCCCCACGATCACCGTCCACGAGGCCTACCCCGGCCATCACTGGCACCTCACCTCGATGAAGGCGTCGACCCGCCGGGTCCGCCAGTTCGTCCACTCCCCGTACTTCGCCGAGGGTTGGGCCCTCTACGCCGAGAGCATGATGCGCGAGCAGGGCTACTTCGCGGATCCGCGGGCCGAGCTCGGACAGCTGAACGCGCGGATCTTCCGGGCCGCGCGCATCGTCGTCGACACCGGGCTCCACATCGGGGACCTCGGCGTCGACGAAGCCGTCGCCTTCATGGAGGCGAACGCCGGGCTGCCCGAGCCCGTCGCCCGCGCCGAGGTCAGCCGCTACTGCGCCTGGCCGACCCAGGCGCCCTCGTACCTCACCGGGAGCCTCGAGATCGAGAGGATCCGGAAGCGCTACCTCGCCGCCGGACGGGGCGACCTGCGCGCCTTCCACGACGAGGTCGCCGCGACGGGGTGCCTGCCGCTCGCCCTCGCCGAGGAGGCGCTCGGCCTGGCGGCGTGACCGCCCCGCTCAGCCGAAGCGCACGAGGTGGAGCTCGCGCCGCCCGCGGCGCAGCACGATGTAGCGCCCGGCGATCAGGTCAGACCCGGTCAGGCGCGCCTCGAGTGCCACCCGGCGGTTGTTCACGTAGGCGCCGCCCTGGGCGATCGCCGCGCGCGCCGCGCTCCTCGAGGCGACGAGGCCCGACGCCGTCAACGCGTCGACGACGTCGAGGCCGTCGCCCGCGAGCGAGTCGACCGGCATCGTCGAGGACGGCGCGTCGGCGAACACCTCGAGCAGGGTCCGCTCGTCGAGCGCGGCGACGTCCTCCGAGTACAGCGCCTCGGCCGCGCGTTCGGCCCGCACCGTCTCGGACTCGCCGTGCACGAGCGTGCAGACGGCCCGGGCGAGGCTCCGCTGGGACTCCCGGGACTCCGGCCGGTCATCCGTCGCTGCGTCGAGGGCGGTGATCTCGTCGTGGGAAAGGAACGTGAAGTACCGCAGGTACGTGCCGACGACGCTGTCCTCGACCCGGTAGAAGTACTGGTAGAGCGCGTACGGGCTCGTCCTGCGGGCGTCGAGGTAGAGCGCGCCGGCCTCGGTCTTGCCGAACTTCGTCCCGTCGGGCTTCGTCACGAGCGGCGTCGTGAGGGCGTAGGCAGTCTCAGCGCGCAGCTTGCGGATGAGCTCGACGCCCATCGTGATGTTCCCCCACTGGTCGCTCCCCCCCATCTGGACCCGGCAGCCGAACTCGTCGAACAGGTGGAGGAAGTCGTAGGCCTGGAGCAGCATGTAGCTGAACTCCGTGTACGAGATGCCCTGGTCCGGTCGGCCGAAGCGCGTCCGCACCGACTCCTTCGCCACCATCTGGTTCACGGTGAAGTGCCTGCCGATGTCGCGCAGGAAGTCGAGGTACGACAGCTCACCGAGCCACTCGCCGTTGTCGACGACCAAGGCGGCGTGGCCGGACGCGGGAGAGAAGTCGAGGAAGCGCTCGAGCTGCGGGCGGATGCCGGCGAGGTTGGCCGCGAGCTCGTCGCGCCCGATGAGCGGGCGCTCCTCGGCCCGCTCGCCGGGATCGCCGATGAGCCCCGTCCCGCTCCCGGCGACGGCGATCGGCCGGTGACCGGCGAGCTGGAGCCGGCGCAGGTTGCACAGCTGCAGGAGATTGCCCACCTGCAGGCTGTCGACCGTCGGGTCGAAACCGACGTAGACGCTCTCGCCACCGGCGTCGAGTCGCGGGAGGAGGGCCTGGTCGCTCACCTGCAGGACAAGTCCGCGCCACGCGAGATCTTCCCAACAGGTCGGCATGGCTTCAGCCTGCCACAGGCGCCGGGCGGGCAGCCGACCGGCGTCGCCGGCGGACGCGCGCCGCCGGCGATCCCCGTCGGCTAGAAACGCCGGATGGACTTGCCCGACTGGAGCGCCCTCTCGGCGCGACTCGGCACCGCCCTCCACCTCGCGGCCGCGCCGGTCGCGATCACGTTCTCGCCGGAACCGCCCGCCGACGTCGCCCGCTTCGACGAGCCCCTCTCGGCGCCGACCACCGACGGCCGGACGGGACGCGTCCCGGCGGGCTGCGTGTTCTGGATCCGGGGTGCCACCGCCACCTTCACGACGGTTCCCGAGGACCACGGCAACTGCAGCGTCGGCCGCGTCACCCACGGACTCGCGACGCTCGCCGAGGTCGCAACCAACGAGGACGTCGCGACGCTCCTCGGCTCGGGTTGGGTGACGGAGCGCGACGCCGCCGGCCTGCCCTCGGTCTCCGGACGCCCGGGCGCCGTCACCTATGGGCCGCTCGCCGACACCCCGCCGGGGGTCCGGCCCGACGTCGTCCTCCTGCGCGTGAACGGCCGCCAGCTGATGGTGCTGTCCGACGCGATCCCCGGCCTCCTCATCGGCGGCAAGCCCCAGTGCCACATCGTCGCGATCGCCAAGGAGCAGCGCCTCCCGGCGGCGAGCGTCGGCTGCGCCCTGTCCCGGGTCCGGACCGGCATGGCGCCCGAGGAGATGACCTGCGCGCTCCCCGCCGCGGACCTCGAACGGCTCGTCCGCGCCATCGAGCGCACCGCCGAGACCGACTCGGTCGTCGCGCGCTACGCCGCCACCGACGCGCGGCGCTTCGCCAGCTAGCCCGCGCTCCCAAGGGCCCGGTCGACCGCGGCCACGACGGCGCTCTCCAGCGCGGCGTGGACCGCGACGTTCGCCGCGCGTTCGGTCCGCACGACAACGAGCTGGACACCGCGCCCGGCGCCCGCGTCGGCGAGAACCGCCGAGAACTCGGCCGGCGACGCGGCCTGGTGCACGCGACAACCGAGCGCCGTGCCGACCGCGGCGAGGTCCGGGGACTGCGGGGCCGCGAGGGCCCGCTCGAACAAGCCCGTCTCGAGGTCCGGCGCGTAGGGCAGGAAGGAGAAGATCCCGCCGCCGGCGTTGTCGACGACGACGACGGTCGCGTCGACGACCCCCTCGTGCGCGCCGCGCACGAGGGCCGACAGGTCGTGGAAGAACGCGAGATCGCCGATTAGCCCGAAGCTGCGCCCCGTGCCGCGGGACCTCCCCGCGGCGGCGCCGGAGGCCGCCACGCCGAGCACCGTCGAGACGACGCCGTCGATGCCGTTCGCCCCCCGGTTCGCGAACACCGTCGGCGCGCCCTCCCGCGGGCGGGCGTAGGCGTCGACGTCGCGGATCGGCATCGACGAGGAAACGACGAGCGTCGAGTGGGCGGGCACGTCGGCGACGAGGCGACGCGCCACCCCCGGTTCGGTGAGTTCGCCGCTCCCGCCAAGCACCTCGTCGATGGCGAGCTGGGCCGCGGCCTCCGCCGAGTCCCAGGCGTCGAGCCACCCGGCGGGGCGCTCACCCGAACCGGCGAGCGCGTCGGCGGCACGGCGGCACAGCGTCCCCGGGACGGCTCGCAACACGACCCCGGCGACGCGGCCGGGGTCGCCGAAACGTCCGGACGGATCGACGAGGACGTGCGACGCGCCGCGTCCGGTGAGCGCGGCCTGCCAGCTCGCGAGGGCGCGGCTCGCCGGCGGCGCGCCGACGTGGAGGACCACTTCCGGCCGCAGCGGACCGAGCGCCGCCCGGCTCGCGACGGCGCCCTCCCAGGCCGCGACGACCCCGCGACCGGGCAGGCGTGGGAAGGCGAGGGCATCGGCGAGCACCGGCCAACCGGCGGCCGTCGCCAGCGCGCGGACGCCGGCGGGATCGCCCCGGGCCGCCCCGCGGCCGGCGACCACGACGCCGCGCCGGGCGGGGCCGAACTCGGCGAGGAGCCGCGCGACGGCGGCCTCGGGCGCGTCGTCGCCGGCGACGACGTCGTGCCAGGGACGTCCCCCGGGCCGACCGGGTGGAACCTCGTCCGGGACGCCGCCGAGCGGCTCGCGGAAAGGCAGGTTGGCGTGCACGGGACCCGGTCCCTGGGGGCCGCTGCTCGCCTCGGCGACCAGCCGGCTCGCGAAAGAACGCCAGTGCCGGCGACCGTCGACGTCGGGCACCCCCGGGTCGGCGAAGAAGCGGGCGGCTCGCCCGTAGAGGTGCTGCTGGTCGATCGTCTGCGCGGCGCCGACGTCGCGAGCCTCGGGCGGACGGTCCGCCGTGCAGATGACGAGCGGCACGCCGGCGAGGTCGGCCTCGACGACGGCCGGGTGGAGCTCGACCGCCGCGGTGCCGCTCGTCACGACGACGACGACGGGACGCGCCGAGGCGAGGGCGAGCCCGACCGCGAAGAACCCCGCCGAGCGCTCGTCGAGCCGGACGTGGACCCGGATGCGGTCGTCGCCGCAGAGCCCGAGCGCGAGCGGGCTCGAGCGCGACCCCGGAGCGATCACCGCGTCGGTGACGCCGGCGCGCGCCCACTCGTCGACGAGCGTCGCCGCGAAGCTCGCCTGTAGCGTCACGGCCGATGCCCCCGCCCCGACGCGCCACCGAGGGCGACGAGGGGCGCGCCCTCGCCGTGGTGCGCGCCGGTTCGGGAGCACGCATCGTCCTCGTCCACGGCTTCACGCAGACCGGGCGCTCCTGGCGCCCGATCGCGACGGCACTCTCCCGGCACCACGAGGTCGTCCGGGTCGACCTGCCCGGTCACGGGCGGTCCGCCGCCGTCGAGGTGCGGGACCTCGTCGACGCCGGGCGCCTCGTCGCCGCCGCGGGGGGTGACGCGACCTACGTCGGCTACTCCATGGGGGGCCGCATCGCCCTCCACGCGGCCTTCGCCTGCCCCGAGCGGGTGCAGCGCCTCGTGCTCGTCAGCGCGCACCCGGGGATCGACGACGCCGCCGAACGGGCGGCGCGTCGTCACGCCGACGACGCCCTCGCCACCCGCCTGGAGGCGACCGGCCCGGGGCGGCTGACGATCGACGAGTTCCTCGCGGAGTGGCTGGAGGCACCGCTCTTTGCCCACCTCGACGAGGCTACGTCCGACGTCGAGGCGCGCCGCGGGAACACGACCGTCGGTCTCGCCCGGGCGTTGCGCGCCCTCGGGACCGGGACCCAGCGCTTCGACCGGGCTCGCCTGCGGCGTCTCGCGCTGCCGGTCCTCGTCGTCGCCGGGGGCCTCGACCCCACCTACACGACGCTCGGACGCCGCCTGACGGCAACCATCGGCGTGAACGCGACCTTCGCCGTGATCCCCGACGTCGGGCACGCGGCGCCGTTCGAGGCGCCAGGTCGCTTCGCCGAGCTCCTCGCGGCCTGGCTCGAATCGACCGGCGCCGCGTAGCGCGCCCACCCGGGCCGCGCCGACACCGGTCACAGCGCGATGCCGATCGCGAGGGCGAGGCCGAAGGCGATCTGCGTGGCTCCCGTCATCGCGAGCACGGCGACGAGACCCGTGCCGGCGGCGCCGGACCGGACCCGCCGCAACGGTCGCGCCGCGATCGGCGCGGCGAGCAGGCCGAGCAGGGCGAAGTTCCGCCACGGGGCGACGCCGGCCGACGAGGCGAGCGCGACGACGACGAGGCCGACGTAGAACAGCCGTGCCCGTCGCTCGCCGAGGCGCACGACGAGCGTCCGTTTGCCGGACTCGGCGTCCGTGACGATGTCGCGCAGGTTGTTCGCGACCAAGAGCGCGACCGCGAGCAGCCCGACGGGAACCGCCGCGAGGTAGGCGGTCGCCGGCAGCTCGCCCGACGTGACGTACGTCGTCCCGACGACCGCGACGAGGCCGAAGAACACGAAGACAAACAGCTCCCCGTACCCGGCGTAGCCGTACGGCCGGGGGCCCCCGGTGTACAGCCAGGCGGACGCGATCGCCGCCGCCCCGACCACGAGCAACCACGGCGACACCGCGACGGCGAGCACGAGGCCGGCGGTGGCGCCGACCGCGAAGGTCGCGAGCGCGGCAGCGCGCACCGCGGCGGGGCGCGCGAGCCCCGAAGCGACGAGACGGGTCGGCCCCACCCGTCGCGCGTCCGTGCCACGCACGCCATCCGAATAGTCGTTGGCGAAGTTGGCGCCGATCTGCATCGCCAGCGAGACGACGAGCGCGAGGACCGCGTGCCAGGCGACGACGTGCCCGGTCGAGCGGGCGACGGCGACCCCGACGGCGACGGGAACGATCGCGGCGGGAAGGGTGCGCGGTCGCGCCGCGGCGAGCCACTGGCCCGCCCCCGCCACCCGCGGCGTCACTCCCCCGACGATTCCGGGGCCCTCAAGGCCGGCGGGGGAAGCGACCGAAGTCGGGCGGCCGGTGCTCGACGAAGGCGTCGCGGCCCTCCTGCGCTTCTTCGGTCATGTAGAAGAGCATCGTCGCGTCCCCGGCGAGCTGCTGCACGCCGGCGAGACCGTCCTCGGCGGCGTTGAAACCGGCTTTCAGCATGCGCAGGGCGAGCGGCGAGAACTGCAGCATCTCCCGGCACCAGGCCACCGTCTCCTGCTCCAGACGGTCGAGCGGGACCACGGCGTTCACGAGCCCCATCTCGAAGGCGCGTTGCGCGTCGTAACGGCGACAGAGGAACCAAATCTCCTTGGCCCGCTTCGTGCCGATCGTGCGGGCGAGCAGCCCGGCACCGAAGCCGGCGTCGAAACTGCCGACACGCGGTCCGCTCTGACCGAACTGCGCGTTGTCCGCCGCGATCGTGAGATCGCACACGAGATGGAGCACGTGGCCCCCGCCGATGGCGAAGCCGGCGACCATCGCCACGACGGGCTTCGGCAGGCGGCGGATCTGGATCTGCAGGTCGAGGACGTTCAGCCGGCCGATGCCGCGCGCCGCGACCGGGTCGTCGCCGAGGTACCCGTCGTCACCGCGGATCTTCTGGTCCCCGCCGGCGCAGAACGCCTCGGAACCCTGCCCCGTCAGGATGACGACGCCGACGTCGGGATCGTCGCGGACGGCCGCCAAGGCCCGGGAAAGCTCGGCGATCGTCTGGGGCCGGAAGGCGTTGCGCACCTCGGGCCGGCAGATCGTCAGCTTGGCGATCCCCTCGGCCGTCTCGTAGGTGATGTCCTCGTAGTCACCGCCCGCCCGCCAGGCGGGCAGACCCGGCTCAGCTGTCGTCATGCGGCCGTTAGGCTACCGTGAGTGCGTCGGCTCGTCGCCCTGGACATGGCGGCCGACGCGAGGTTCCTGACGGCGTTGCGCCGTGCCCTCGACGCCGGAGACGCGGTCCTTCCTGTCGACCAGCGCCTCCCCGCACGCGCCAAGGCACGTCTTCTCGCCGCGCTACGCCCCGCCGTCGTCGTGTCGGGGGACGGGGACGCCGCCGTGCTCGGCGACGCCCGCCCGGTGGAGGAAGGCGACGCCTTCGTCGTCGCGACCTCGGGCACGACGGGAGAGGCGCGCGGCGTCGTCCTCACCCGCGAGGCGGTGGCGGCGTCGGCGCGGGCGGCGAGCACCCGCCTCGCGGTCGATCCCGCCACGGACAAGTGGCTCTGCTGTCTGCCGCCGGCGCACGTCGGGGGGCTCTCCGTCGTCACGCGGGCCCTCGCGACCGGTACCCCGCTCGAGGTGCAGCCCTGCTTCGACACCGCCGCGGTGGCCGCCGCGGCGGGCCGCGGCGCGACGCTCGTCTCGCTCGTCCCGACCACCTGCGCGCGCCTCGGCGACGGAGCGGCGCTGTTCCGCACGATCGTCCTCGGCGGGGGCCCCGTGCCCCGGGCGAGACCGCAGAACGCCGTCGTGACCTACGGCATGACCGAGACGGGGAGCGGCGTCGTGTACGACGGCCGGCCGCTCGACGGCGTCGAGATCCGGGTCGAGGCGGACGGCGAGATCGCCGTGCGGGGCCCGATGCTGCTGCGCACCTATCGTCCCGGCGCCGACCCGAAGGACGCCGACGGGTGGTTCCAAACGGGCGACGCCGGGGCGCTCTCGCCGGAAGGAAGGCTCGAGGTCTTCGGACGGGTGGCGGACGTGATCCGCACCGGCGGCGAGTTCGTCTGGCCGGGACCGGTCGAGGCCGTGCTGCGCACCCACCCCGGCGTCGCCGAGGCCGTCGTCGTCGGCGCGCCGGACCCCGAGTGGGGCGAGCGCGTCGTCGCCGTCGTCGAGACCACGGACGCGGCGCCTCCGACGCTCGCCGAGCTGCGGGATCTCGTGCGCGGCGAGCTCGGCCCGGTCGCCGCGCCCAAGGAGCTCGTCGTCGTCGGGACGTTGCCACGAACGGCGATCGGCAAGGTCCGGCGCGAGGTGCTGAAGACCACGCTCGCCGCCGGCGGGATCGGTCGATGAACCACCTCGCCGACGAGCTCAGCCCGTACCTGCGCCAGCACCGGGACAACCCGGTCGACTGGTATCCCTGGGGCGAGGCGGCGTTCCGGCGCGCCCGCGAGCTCGACCGGCCCGTCATCATCTCGATCGGCTACTCGGCCTGTCACTGGTGCCACGTCATGGCGCACGAGTCCTTCGAGGACGAGGCGATCGCCCGGCGGATGAACGCGGGATTCGTCGCCATCAAGGTCGACCGGGAGGAGCGGCCCGACGTCGACGCCGTCTACCTCGAGGCCGTCCAGGCCTTGCACGGGCAGGCGGGTTGGCCGCTCACGGTGTTCGCCACCCCCGAGGGACGCCCGTTCTTCGGCGGCACCTACTTCCCCCCTCGGGCCACCCACGGATCGCCGGCCTTCGCCGACGTGCTCGAGGCCGTCGCCGACGCCTGGGCGCACCGGCGCGACGAGATCGGCCGGCACGCCGAGGAGCTCACCGCGGCCGTCGCCACCGGGCTCGGGCCGACCGCGCCGGCGTCGGCCGTCCCGGGGGCCGCGGAGCTCGTCGACCAGGCGGTCGAACGCTTCGAGGCGAGCTTCGACCCCGAACACGGCGGCGTCGGGCGGGCGCCGAAGTTCCCCCAGGCGCCGATGCTCGAGCTGTTGCTGCGCGCCCACGAACTCGGGCGGCCCGGCGCCCTCGCGATGGCGACGGCGACGCTCGAGGCGATGGCGTCGGGCGGCATCTACGACCAACTGGGCGGCGGGTTCGCCCGCTACTCGGTCGATCGACGGTGGCTCGTGCCGCACTTCGAGAAGATGGCCTACGACCAGGCCGCGCTCAGCCGCTGCTACCTCCACGCCTGGCAGCTGACCGGCGACGTGCGCTGGCGTCAGGTGGTCGACGAGACGCTCGGCTACCTCCTCGCGGTCCTGCGGGACCCGGCGGGCGGCGTCCGGTCGTCCGAGGACGCCGACTCCGAGGGCGAAGAGGGTCGCTTCTACCTCTGGACGCCCGGCGAGCTGACCGCGGCCCTCGGCGCGGAACGCGGCCGCGTCGCCGCCGAGTGGTTCGGCGTCACCGACGAGGGCAACTTCGACGGGGGCAGGAGCGTCCTCTCCCGTCCGGTGCGCGGCGACATCGTCCGATCGCGGGCCGTGGAGAGCTGCCGCGCCGACCTGCACCGCGCTCGGGCGGCGCGGGTGCACCCGGCGCTCGACGAGAAGGTGCTCACCGAGTGGAACGCGATGACCTGCTCGGTGCTCGCCGAGGCCGCGGCGGCGACGGGCAACGGGAAGTGGCGTGCGGCCGCGATCGAGCTCGGCGAGTTCCTCCTCGCCGAGCTGCGTCGCCCGGACGGCAGGTGGTTGCGCGTCTGGCAGTCCGGGCGCGCCGCCCACCTCGCGGTCGCCGCCGACTACGCCTGGCTCCTCGACTGTCTCACCCGGCTCGGCGAGCTCACCGGGGTCGGCCGCTACACCGACGAGGCGCTGACCACGGCGCACGAGCTCATCCGGCTCTTCTCCGCCGAGGACGGCGGCTGGTACACGACGGGGAGCGACGCCGAGGCGCTCGTCGTGCGCCCCCGCCAGACCTTCGACGGCGTCACGCCCGCCGCGGGATCGGTCGCCGCGCTCGCGCTCGCCCGGCTCGCCGCGATCACCGGTGACGAGACCTGTCTCGCCCGCGCCGAACAGAGCGTTGCCGCCGTGGGCTCGGCGCTCGTGAATTCGCCGCTCGCGTTCGCGCACCTCGTCGAGGCCGCGGTCTTCCTCGAGCTCGGCGCCGTCGAGGTCGTCGTCGTCGGGGACCGTCCGGACCTCGTCGCGGCGGCGTCAGCAGGCTACGTCCCCCAGCGGGTGCTCGTCTGGGGCGAAGCGCCGCGGAGCCCGCTCGTCGTCGGCCGCGCGCTCGAGGGCGCCTACGTTTGCCGGCGCGGGGCCTGCCTCGCGCCGGTCACCGATCCCGCCGAGATCCCCGGCGCCATCGAGCGCGCGGTCACCGACGCAAAGGCCATGATCTCGCTGTGACGACGACCGCGACGCCCCCAGCACACCGCCACATCCGGTTCCCCCGTCGTCTGCGCGCCGGCACGCGGCCGCTCGCCACGCCCGGTGCCGAGCTCACCTGTCTCGTGCTCGCGCCGGGACCCGAGGAGTGGGTCGGCGTCGACCTCGCCTCGGGGGCCCTGCTGCGGTCGCGCCCCGAGGGCGGGCGCGCCCTCCAGCGGGTGCGGACCCCGGACGGCGCGCCTCGCCTCGCCGCCCGGTTCGACATCGTCGCCCTGACGCTCGCCGACGACGAGGAGCCGGCGGACCCGGCGAGACCCGAGGCGATCGTCGCGCTCGGCCCGCCGACGCTGCTCGGACGCGCCCGTCGCCGTCCCGCACGGCGGCTTCTCGACCAGCTCGCGTCGCCCGAACGCCTGGGCGCCTCGCTGCTCTCGACCTGGGGTCCGTCGATCGCCTACATCGATCTCGACGGGACGGCCCAATCGGTCGTCGTCATCGAGACGTCGCCGCGTGCGCTCGAGCTCTCCGTGCGTCCCGACGGCGAGGTCGTCGCGACGGTCTCGTGGTCCGGGACGACGCAGGCGGTGCTCGTCGGCGACCCGGTCGCGCGTCGCGCAGCCTTCGCGGCGGATCGCCCGCTGCGCCGCGGCGAGCTCGTCGAGACGCTCGGTTTCCGTCCGAGCTACCTCATCTGCGGACTGGCGGCGGTGCGCCAGGGTCATGCCTCGAAGATGGTCCTCGCCGTGCTGCCCCGCCGGGTGCCGCGGCGCTGGGCGCGCCGGTTGCGGAAGCTACTTTGGGAGGGATCCGGCCGCGAGGTCCTCGGCCATCGCCCAGCCGAACGCGACGAGGGTGTCCCGGCGTGAGCAGTCGAGCGGCGTGAACAACTCGGCGAGCTTGATCGCCAGCGCGGGCGCCTTGCGCGGCGCGTAGTCGAGCATCCCCGCAGGGCTCGCGTCCCCTTGCACGACGAAGACGCGATCATCGAGCTGCCCGTCGACGCCGAACCGCTTGGCGAGCCGCCGGCCCCAGGCGCGCTCCTCACCCGAGGGCTTGTGTCCCGGACGCGGCACGATGTCGGCGAGCCCACCGTAGCCACGGAATGAGGCCGCGTTCGCCATGCGCGTGCCGACGAGCACGTCCTCGTCGGGAAAGGCGAGGACCGCCCTGCGGAACAGGTCACGCATGATCGCCTTCAGCGCCTGTTCAGCCGTGTTGGTGCGCGTGAAGGAGGCGACGCCGACGAGAAGGCTCGGCGTGCCGCCGATGCGCTCGAGCGTCGAGAAGGCGAAGCCGCGCAGCTTGTTCTGCTCGCGGGCGTGGCTGACGAGCACCCACTCCTCGCGCTGCTTGGAAAGGAAGCCAACCTCGTAGCCGTTCCCGTTCTCCGCGCAGAGGTCCGCGAACTCGCCAAGCTCCGCATCGCCCAGCGCAGTGCAGTCCTTCGTCGCGACATCCATCACGCTTCGTAAGCCCCTCATTGCTCAACAGTCCCGCCGCGTGCCGACGCACCCGAGCGACTCGTCGTCTTTCTTCCGACGATCAGACGAAACACCTGCTCGCGGCGATGTCGACGATGTCAGTCTACGGGAACTGCGGGAGGGCTCGCCACGGGGAAGGTGAGCGACGCCTTCCCGAGGGTGCGTGACCAAGCAGACCTCGCCAGTCAGTCGTAGATGCAGTCGCGATGGTGCCGTCACGAGCCCATCCGACTCGCGATGCACCGTGGAGCCACACCTGTCCCGTGCGCGATCTCTGAGCTGTGGCGAGAGATGTTGATTCCTCGGACGAGAACGTCGGCCTCTCTGCCTCCGAGAGTCTCCTCATCACCACGCCTCCCGATCGACGGCATCAATGCTCGCCGATCCGTGAGGTGTTGCGACGATCGGTCGAGGACACAGGCGATCTCGGGCAGCTGCGTCCGAACCCATGAAGGGCAGCTCGCTCGAGACGGGTCTGTCAAGACAGGTGAAGCACCGCGCCAGTCCCAAGACCGAGCCGTTCCTTGCCGTCTTTGGTGAACAGCTACGTCAATGCGATGGATTTCCTCGTCCGACCAAGCGTTTCGCGCCTTGTCCGCGCGCTCGCGTTCGGCGCAGCCGCACTCGTCATGTCGGCCGCTCTTGGGGCGTCGGCATCTGCCGGAGTTGTGACGACGAGTTCGGTGCTGGCAGCCGCGCAGGCGGCGATCACCAAGCAGTCGAGCGTCCACCTGGCGGTCACGTTCAAGCCCAGCTCGTCGTCGAGCACGGAGAAGACGGCCGCTGACTGGGGGGAAAAGAGCGGCGTGGAGTCCATCTCGCTGGGCGAGCCGACCGTGACGACCGAGGTGACCCCCACCCGCGCCTATGTCCGTGGGAACTACTCCGGGCTGACCACGATCTCTGGGCTGTCCTCGGCGGAGGCAAAGAAGCTCGGCAAGGACTGGACGTTCGTGAATACCGGCACGAGCGAGTACTCCAGCGTCGAGTCCAACCTCACGATCTCGTGGGTAGCGGGCGGGCTCCCGGCGGCCAAGGGGACGAAGCTATCCACCGAGGTCGTCAAGGGCGCCAAGCTGTACATCCTCAAGTGGACGACCGCAGCCACGAGCTCTGCGCCCAAATTGTCGAACACGCTGATCATCTCGGCCGTGGGCGCGACCCTGCCGGTCGAGGACACCATGACCGCTTCGGGTGGCGGCAAGGAGACGATCATGTTCTCCAGCTGGGGTGAGCACGTCGTCGTGAGCGCCCCGCCAGCCAGGTCGACGATCGCCTACTCGAAGATCACGGGCTGAGGGGGCCCGACAGCAGGTCACCCCGAAGTGCTGGTCGGGGACGATGTGGCTCGGACGGACGGCTTCGGGGTCTGGGGATCGAGTCCCCTCTGTGCACAGACGCGCGGGCCTCGTGAGCGCATGACGTCGGCGGCACGGCCGGGTTCCGCTCGCCCCGCCCTTCCCTTTCCGCGCGCGGTGGTCGCTCCTCGGATGAGCGCGTGCGAGAGCCGACGTTGCCCATGACTCCGACTGGCGACGACGGCCGTGGGCCCAAAGCCGGCCTCGCCTTCCCCATGATCCGGGATACCCGTTACCCGAGCGTCGAGTTCCCGATTGAGCGGGCTGGCCGCACGAAGGGCTCCTAGGCTTTCCGTGTGATGTCTGGACGCCGCCGCAGAGCACCTGGAGACCGAGCCTTAACCGCTGGCTTTGCCCGCGACGCCGGCGAAGCGATCGAGGTCGCTGAAGCCGCCTCCGGACAGGTCGACGAGCAAGGCGGTGCGTCAGACGACTGCAACCTCGGCGTGGTTCTCGCCCGTCGCGGTGACATCGGCGGTGCCGAGGCCGCCTTTCGCCGGGCGGACGAGCGGGGCGACCCACAGGGCGCCTGCAACCTCGGCGTGCTCCTCCTGAATCGGGGCGACACCGACGGTGCCGAGGCGGCCTTTCGCCGGGCGGACGAGCGGGGCGACCCACAGGGCGCCTGCAACCTCGGCTTGCTCCTCGTACGTCGGGGCGACACCGAAGGTGCCGAGGCGGCCTTTCGCCGGGCGGACACGCGGGGCGACCCAGATGGTGCCTGCAGTCTCGGCAAGTTCCTCGAAGACCGCGGCGACATCGACGGTGCCGAGGCCGCTCTTCGCCGGGCGGACGAGCGGGGCAGCACGCAGGGTGCTTGCAATCTCGGCGTCGTTCTCGCACGTCGGGGCGACACCGACGCTGCGGAGGCCGCTTTTCGCAGGGCGGACGAGCGGGGCAGTGCGTCGGGCGCCGCCAGCCTTGGCCTGCTCCTCGAGGATCGGGGCGACACCGACGGTGCCGAAGCGGCCTTTCGCCGGGCGGACGAACGGGGCGACCCAGATGGTGCTTGCAACATGGGCGTCTTCCTCGAGGATCGGGGCGACGCCGAAGATGCCGAAGCGGCCTACCGTCGGGCGGACGAGCGGGGCAGTGCGGCGGGTGCTTACAACCTCGGCGCACTCCTCAGGCGTCGGGGCGACACCGAAGGTGCCGAAGCCGCCTTTCGCCGGGCCGACGCGCGAGGACTTTCCGGACCGTGAGAAGCCATGCCCACCAGTCGCCGAAAAGCTTGGCGCCTTGCTGCGATTGTCCGAGAACTCACCGTTAGCGGCCGAAGAAAGGACGCCCTGAAGAGCTGATTCCGGGTGCGTCGCGGACGACGCGAGTCGCGTCCCAGCGGCGAAGCCTCTCCGACTCGCTCGAGATCTGTCGCCCTCGACGAGGGCCGCTGCTCCTGCGAACGGTGCAAACGGTCGCTGGTTCATGAGCACGCGACACCCCGGCGCCGTCCAGTCCAGGAGATCTGAGGCGCGACTCGGGTCTCTTTGCGGAGCGTTCGGCCGGACGTTCGATGCCACTGGTCCTCCCGCTGACGGCACGCCGAACCGTGTGACGGAGTCAAGGAGTCCGTCGCAGACTCGCTCCGCAGTCGTGGCCGCCCCATCGGCGGTCAATGTCTGGGCAGCGCCGCGGCTGTGGTCTTGGGTGCGAGGTGTCGGCGTCTTCGGGCGGGAGCCTTGCCGGGGAGGGTTGCGACCGCGATCGTGGCGGCGGCGAGAGCGACAACTGCTGCGGTGAACAGGCCGAGATCCATCCCGCTGGTGAAAGCGGGGTGAGCGGCGCGCGCGATCAGGGCGCCGGTGGTACCGCCGACGTGGTGGGCGACGACGAGCGCCGCGCCGAGCGTGCCGAGGACGGACTGCTCGAGCGTGTGCGGGAGGTGGTAGGGGGCGAGGGCGCTGGTGAGGCGGTCCTGGTAGCGACCAGAGAGCAGGCTGCCGATCACGGCCACGCCGAGGGCGCCGCCCACCTGGAGGAAGGTGCCGTTGGTGGCCCCGCCGACGCCCGTGTGTTCTCTCGGGACTGAGCCCATCACCGATGCCGTCGCCGAGGGGATGACGAGCCCGGCGCCGACGCCGAGCAGGGCCATGCCGGCGACGATGCCGCCGTAACTGGTGGTGACCGTGGCGCCGGAGATCTGCCAGAGGCCGGCCGTGGCGAAGAGCAGGCCGGCGGTGATGGTCAGCTTCGTGCCGAGCGCGCGCACAAGTTCGCTGGAGAGCGGGGCGGCCACGGCGATCGCGCCGGCGGCGGGGAGCATGCGCACCCCGGCCTGCAACGGCGAGTAACCGATCTGGAACTGGAGGAACTGTGTGAGAACGAAGAAGGCGCCGAGCACGCCGAACATCATCAGGCCAACCGACACGATCGCGGCGGAGAAACTCTTCTCGCGGAAGAACCGTAGGTTGAGCATCGGAAACGCGCGAGTCCGCTCCCAGATGACAAAGGCGGTGATGGTTGCGCATCCACCGATGCCGGTGCCCAGCACGAGCGGCGACGACCAGCCGTGCACGGGCGCCTCGATGATCGCGCCAAGAAGCAGTCCCAGCCCGGCTGTCGAGAGGAACGACCCGGCCAGGTCGGGGTGATGCGCCGACGGATTCCGCGAGTCCGGGACGAATGGAAGCGCGAAGGCAAAACCGACCGCGGCGATCGGCACGTTGATCAGGAACACCGAGCCCCACCAGAAGTGCGCGAGGAGCAATCCGCCGACGATCGGGCCGAGTGCGATCCCGGCCCCGCTTGTCGCCCCCCAAAGGCCGATCGCGCGCTGCCGCTCGCGGGTCTCGGTGAAGGTGTTGGTGATGATCGCCAACGTGGAGGGCATGATCAGCGCGGCTCCGATGCCCATGCTCGCACGGGCCGCGACGAGCGTCCCGACCGAGCCGGAAAGCGCGGCCCACGTCGAGCAGGCCGCGAATGCAATCAAGCCGGCGAGGAACGTGCGCTTGCGGCCGACTCGGTCGGCGAGGCTGCCCGACACGAGCATCAGCCCGGCGAACAGCACGACGTAGGCATCGACGATCCATTGCAGATCGCTCGAGCTGGCGTGCAGCTTGCGCACGAGCGTCGGCAGGGCGACGTTGAGGACGGTGCCGTCGAGCGAGACGATCAGCAGCGACACGCACAGCACGGCCAGCGCGAACCAGCGTCGCGACGAAACGGCCTCCCGCGCGCCGTGCTCGACCCCAGCCGCCCGATCGTGAAATAATTCATCAGATGACGAAGTCATCGTATGAAGAATAATAGGAGAACGGGGTTTGATGTCAACCGCCGAACGTCCCGAACAGGGAAGACGCAGCGGCCGCCGCCCCGGCTCGAGCGGCACGCGCGCAGCGATCCTCGCCGCCGCGAGCCGCCACTTCGCCGAACACGGTTACGACCGCGCAGCGCTCCGCGCGATCGCCGCCGAGGCGGGAGTCGACCAGAGGCTGATTGCCTACTTCTTCGGTTCCAAACAAGAGCTGTTCGTCGCCGCCGTCGGGCTTCCGCTCAACCCCGCCGAGATGCTGCCCGACATCCTCGCTGGTGACCCCGCGACCATCGACCAGCGTCTCGCCGCCCTCCTCGTCGAGATCCTCGAGCAGTCCGACCTCCATCAACGACTGACCGGAGTCGTCCGCGCCGCCGCCAGCGAACCCGCCGTCGCCCGCATGATGCGCGAGTTCCTCACCCGCGAACTCTTCATCCCCCTCACCACGACCCTCGGCAACGACAACCCCCGCTTCCGGTTGAACCTTTTCGGCTCCCAGATCGTCGGACTCATCCTCGCCCGCTACGTCGTCGGCCTCGAACCGCTCGCCTCAATGCCACCCCAGGCAGTCGCCAACGCAGTCGCCCCCACGCTCAGGCGCTACTTGCTCGATCCGCTCGACTAGCAGCCGCCATCACTTCCGCCGTCAGAACCGGGCACGGTGAGTGATCGAGGATCTTCGGCCCAACCTGTCGGCAGTCGCACCCGCGAAGAGTGCCGGTCTGCGCACGTGCCCGTCCCTCATGTGCCTGCGATGGTGCCCTCTGCCGGTGCGGCAGCAAGCCCCGGAGGTCCGGGGACGCAGTCCCGAGGAGTGCGCAGAAGCGCGGGCCCGGTGAGTGGATGACGCAAGCGATCGAGCCCGGTTGCGCGACCCTCCGCCTTCCCTTCACCACATGGTGGTTCCGTCCCAGGTGGGCGCGCGGGGGTTCAGGATGCTGAAGCAAATGCTGGAGATCAACCCGTTACTGCTGGGGATTCAGGTCCAGGAGCCCACGCCACCAGTCACCGGCTGGCAACTGCGGTCTTGGCAACAAGGCGCGTGGCGGAGGCAAGGACGAGGCAGTATCCGACCTAGCCGGCCTTTCGCATCGCGTGGATACGCCTCCCCCGCCGGGCACCGGCCGTGGTCGACGCGAGCGATGGTGTGCGAAGTCGGAGTTGGGCCACGGCTTCGGGCGAGAGCGGACGGGCGAGAAGGAAGCCCTGTCCGAGGTCGCAACCGAGCGACACGAGCCTGTCCAGCTGTTCGTTCGTCTCGACCCCCTCGCCCACGACTACCATGCCCAGCGCGTGGGCCATCGCCGCGACGGCCGCGATGATGTCACGGTCATGAGCACTCCGGACGATCTGTTCGACAATGCTCCCGTCGATCTTCAAGATGTCCGCCCGAAGTCGTCGGCGGTGGGCGAGCGTCGAGTACCCGGTACCGAAGTTGTCGAGGGCGAGTCGCACCCCGAGGCCCGACAGCGCCGCGAGCGACCTCTCGATATCACCGGCTTCGCCGTCGAGGGCGGCTTCCGTGATCTCTAGGCACAGCCGCGATGGGTCCAGACCGTGCTGCGCCAGCACGCGATCGAGGCGCGCGGCGACGCTGGGATCTGCAAGCTCGCGACCGAAGATGTTCACCGCCATCATGAAGTCGCTCGACCAACCGCCTTCTTTCATCCAGACAGCAAGTTGGCGACAGGCTTCATTCAGGACAAAGCCATCGATTCTTGTGATGAGCGACCGTTCTTCGGCGAGGGGGATGAACTCCTGTGCTGGGACGACCCCCCTCGTCGGGTGACGCCAGTGGACGAGTGCCTCGGCGCCGCGCAGGGACCGGTCCTCGAGTGAGAAGAAGGGCTGATAGAGGAGGAACAGCTCCGAGGCGTCGAGAGCCTCCTGGAGTTCGAGTTCGAGCGCGTGGTTCGCCAACTCTCGGTCGCAGTGCAAAGGGACGAAGACCTGGAAGCAGTTCCTTCCCGCTTTCTTCGCTCGGTGCGTGGCGATGCGGGCGTCTTTCAGGAGCTGGGCGGGGTCGGCGTTCGGATCGCAGGTGAGGACGATCCCGACGCTGCCCGTCACGGTGAGATCGGCGTCTTCACCGGCGAAGGACTGGCCTATCGCTCGGACAACCCGGTCCCCGAGCAGGCGAGGGTCTTCGCCGTCATGGAGCGTGGTGCAGAGCATGACGAACTCGTCTCCGCCGATCCGGGCGACGGTGTCGGCCCGTTTCGCCACACTCGTCAGCCGCCGGGCGACCTCACAGAGCACCTTGTCACCGGCCTCGCGTCCGAATGAGTCGTTGATCGACCTGAAGTTGTCGAGGTCGACGAACAACAGTGCGATCCGACCAGGTTGGCCGTCGAGCCCTACGAGAGCCTGGGTAAGCCGATCCACGAGCGCAGCCTGATTGGCCAAGCCGGTCAAGGTGTCGTGCAGCGACTGGAAGATGAGGGCCAGTTCCGACTCGATCTGAGCAGTCACGTCTCGCGAGACACCGAAGGTGCCGATGATGCGCCCGTCGTCGTCTCGCAGGGGGAACTTGCTCGTCGATACCCAGACATCGGGGCGGTTCCGAAACGTCTCGCGCTCGACCTTGCCGACGATCGGCTGGCCAGTGCGGATGATGCGCTGTTCGTCCTCGAATGTTATGGCGGCGTGCGGTTCGCTGAAGATGTCGGAGTCGGTCTTGCCGATGACGTCCGACGCCGACAACCCGGGGGCCTTCTCGTCGAGCCATTCTCGGCTGAGAAGAAGGAAGCGGCTGTCGAGGTCCTTGAAGTAGAGATTCTCGTTGAGGAAGTCGAGCACATTGTGGAGACAAAGCCGCTCCAGATTCCGCGGCGAACCAGGTCCATCACGGCTGCCACAACTCGACTCCGATCGATCGCTCATCGTGTTCTCGCCCCAATCGATCCGACGCCCGAGTGACGGTCCTCGCGCCTGTCCTAGTGCACAAGACGAGCGTGGACTGGCCGGTCGCTGCGTGGCGATCCTTCAAGTGGACTCAACGGCGAACGTAATCGTGACCATCAGTGAGCTGTTGGGTTTAGACACAAATTGCTCAGTGGAGACCGATCACTTGCGTCACGATTCGCGCAGGAACGCGCTCGAACCCGAATCGAGCACCGGCCGCCCGTGCTACGACGAAACCGACCGATCCGCTCTTAACGGAAGTATGGAACGCGCGTGGTGATCGTCTGACCTTGATGGCGCTGCTTGCGTCGAACGCTCACGAGAGGGCGCTTCTCCGCTCTCGTGCCGCCCTTGACCGTCGCGATCAGAATCTCCGTACGCGGCTTCTTCGCGACGTAGGCGAGAACCGCTCGTCCCGTCGACGTGAACCGGAGGGCAACGATCGCGCTCTTGCCGTTGGCGATCCTATAGGGGGCGCTCGCGAGCAACCCGGTTCTGCTGACCGCACTCTGCAACCACACAGTTCCCGAACACGAGGCAATGGCGCAGGTGAGCTTCACCGGCACGGTAACCGGTTTCGCCGTGGCAAGGACGATTCCCGCTGAATCGATGACGATCTTTGGGCTCCTCAGTCCCCGTTGTAATGAGGTCGCTGCCGCGATCGCTTTCGCTTTTGGCGAAGCCAGTGCGTTCGTTCCCGACGCCCCGCCCGAAGACCCGCCCGAAGACCCGCCCGACGCCCCGCCCGACGACCCGCCCGACGCCCCGCCCGAAGACCCGCCCGACGCCCCGCCCGAAGACCCGCCCGACGCCCCGCCCGACGTGGCGCCCGACGAGCCGCCCGACGTCATGCCCGACGAGCCGCCCGACGTCGTGCCTGACGACCCGCCCGACGTCGTGCCCGACGAGCCGCCCGACGAGCCGCCCGACGACGTGCCTGGTGACGTCTCTGGTGACGTTCCGTCCGAAGTCGTGAACGTCACGTTGTTGCTCTTCGAAGTGACGTTGTTGGCGTCCGTCGCGTAGAGCCAGACCCAGTACGTCGCGTCCGGCATGAGGCCAATCGCCTCCACCGACACGGCGACGGGCGACGTGCCAGAGCCGACGGCGGTGGGTGGCGTGGTTACGCTCGGGAGGCCTGACTCGGGCTCGTACACGAAGTAGTAGCTCGTCGGCACCCCGTTCGGGTTCACCGTCCCGTTCAGTGTCGCCGTCGCCAAGGTGATGTCCGTCACCGCGGTCGCCGTCACGGTAGGCCCGTCGACGGCCCCGGCGGGGCTCACGGCAACGAAGGTCATCGCTCCCCCGGCGAGCGCGACAGCGAGCGCCAACTCCGGAGCAAAGGCAAGACAGTGAAATCGTCTCGACATTACGAACTCCCCCTTCGGCGGAGGCCCTGCCACGATCCGCCACAACGACCAACGGATGCCGACCGCCTAGTCCGGACGGATGCGCGTGCAGCGCACGATGTCAGCCCCAGTTCGTCGTCACGTCTGCAAGTAACCGAGCAACAACGAGCCACCGGCAGGTCACGAGCACCAGACCGACGCGAGCGCGCCGGCCAAACTGGGCGGGAAACCCAGGAGCCCCCGCGCACGCAGCCCGCCGACGCCGCAACGCAGGTGGAGGCGGCGCTCGGCCCACGAACCGAGATGGCGGCCGAATTGCCGCGACTCAGGGCGACCGTCGTCGTGCCCGGCTCAGTCGGGAGGAAGCGTCGCGGGGCGCCTCTCGCGCCAGGCCCGTTCCATTCGACTAGCCATTTGGCGTTCGACCACTCTATGTGTCGCCACTCTTCGTGAGCTCTGCACAGCGTGCGCCATGCCATGAAGACATCGTCTACCCAGGACTGTGACCGATACAGACTCGTATATGGCCATGTCACAAGCACTAGTTGGCTAGACGAGTCTGATCCAGTCACGCGAGCGTGTGGCAACGGAGTGTGACCGGTAGCACGGATTGATCACGAAGGAAGACCTGACAACCGCCTACAGTGGTTTCCTCGCTGAGCTGACCTCGGCCTCGCCATCACAGAAAGTGACTGCTCGAGAACCGAGTCCCGGACAGGCTCCCGACCCATCGCCAAGATCGCTGCGCTTCGCCGGGTCCGGGACGCCGGCCGCACGCGCCGCCCTCGGCAGGCGGAAGCGTTGGTCCGCGCCCACCGCACGCGACTGAGGGCCACGCCACACGCCCGTGATGCAGCACCTTCTCCGCCTCGTGCTTACCATTCGGCGTTCGGCACCAACGCCTGAATTGCCGTGCCGATCCTCATCGCTCACGCGATCCACATCGAACCGGGCGCTGATGGCCGTTGCGGCCACACATCAGAGAGAGGACCTGTCCGTCAGCGCCCACGTGGGGTCAGTTCCGAACGACGCCAGTCACCGTCGCTTAGCGGCGAGAATCCGGCCTTACGTTTCTTGCTGGTGCCCCAGCGTGCACGCCCGACCGAGCGCTGCGGGTACCCCGAGGTGTCTGTCGGTCCGGGACGTTGTCGAGCGGAACTCCCGACGGACCGCTTGCTCTCCTCGCCGACGCGCCACGGCTACGACGAACTGGACGCCGCGTGTCAGCGCGGCTGAACTGCGCTCACCTCGGACATGGTCCCCCACACGCTCTAGGCCGAAACTGCGTTCGCGCCGAGCAACTCCTTGAGCGCCCCGACGAGGCCACCGCGCGGGTCGACGTTGAACTGCGCCGGGAGACGCAGGACCTTCGAGCCGAGACGGATGTGCACCGGCACCGGACCGGGGTGCTCGACGACGAGCTCCTTCAGCCTGGCGACGATCGACTCAGAGACCGAAGAAAGGGGAACGCAGAGCTCGATCGCCTCGTCGGAGGGCGTGAGCTCCGGACGGGTGATCTCCATCGCGATGAGTTTCGGCATGTCCTCGCGTAGGTCGAGTCGCCCGCGCACGCAGACGATCGCGTCGTCCTCGAGCCGCATCCCGTGCTCCGCCATCGTCTTCGGGAAGACGAACACCTCGATCGCCGACTCGAGGTCTTCGAGGACGAATGTCGCCATCAGCTCGCCGCGCCGGGTGTACCGGCGATTGAGACCGGTCACGACGCCGCCGACGACGACCGAGGAGCCGGCAAGGTCGTTGAAGGCCTCCGGCGACGTCGCCTGGTCGAGCAGTTCACGCACCGTCGCGTCCGTGCGCAGCCGCAGCGCCGCTTCGAATCCGAGCAACGGGTGGTCGCTCACGTAGAGCCCGAGCATCTCCTTTTCGAAGGCGAGTCGCTCGGTCTTGTCGAACTCGACGTCGGGGATCGCGCGTCGCGCCTCGTCGAGACCGCCCGACTCATCCGTCGGTGTCTCGGTGAGCGCCGAGAACAGGGTCGAGATCCCGAGCTCCTCTTCTCGCCGCCGGGCGAGTACGTGGTCGATGACCTCTTCGAAGACGAGGCAGAGACCCTTGCGCGGGTGACCGAGGGAGTCGAAGGCGCCGGCCTTGACGAGCGACTCGATCGATCGCTTGTTGAGGACGAACGGGTCGACCCGGCAGCAGAAGTCGTGGAAGTCGACGAACGGCCCGTTCTTCTCACGCTCGGCGACGATCTGCGCCACGACCCCCTCGCCGACGTTTCGCACGGCGGAGAGTCCGAACACGATCACGCCGGGGCCCCCGGTGCTCGCGCCGCCGCGTCGCGCGGTGAAGTTCGAGCTCGACTCGTTGATGTCCGGGACCCGCACCTCGATGCCGCGCGTCCGGCACTCGCCGAGGTAGATCGCGGTGTGGTCCTTGTCGTCTTTCACCGAGGAGAGCAGTGCGGCGAGGTACTCGACGGGGTGGTTCGCCTTCAGCCAGGCGGTCTGGTACGCGACGAGCCCGTAGCCGTAGGCGTGGGACTTGTTGAAGGCGTAGTTGGCGAAGGGCTCGATGATGTCGAACAATCGAGTGCCGATCTCGTCCCCGTAGCCGCGGGCGACGCAACCCGCCACGAACTTCTCGCGCTCATCGGCGATGAGCTTGCGGTCCTTCTTCCCGCAGGCCTTGCGGAGGTTGTCCGCCTCCTCGAGCGTGTAGCCGGCGAAACGTTCCGCGACACGCATGACGGACTCCTGGTAGAGCATCAGCCCGTAGGTGTCGCTCAGGACCTCGGCCATCTCTGGATGGACGTACTTGGGCGGCATCCGGCCGTTCTTCAGCTCCGGGTAGTCGCGGTGCATGTTCCCCGCCATCGGCCCGGGCCGGTAGAGAGCCACGAGCGCGGCGACGTCGTCGAAGCACGTCGGCGCGAGGGCGCGCAGCGTCGTGCGCATCGCCGAGCCCTCGAGCTGGAACACCCCGATCGAGTCGCCGCGTCGGAGCATCTCGTAGGTCGGCTCGTCATCGAGCGCCACGGCGTCGATGTCGGGACGGGTCCCCGTCGCCTCCTCGATGAGGTCGAGGGCGGTCTCGATGACCGAGAGGTTACGCAGCCCGAGGATGTCCATCTTCAAAAGCCCGAGCGCCTCGACCCCGTGCATCTCGTACTGGGTGACGATCGGTGCCTCGGCGGGGTCGGTCCCCGGCTCGGGTTTGCGCTGGATCGGCATGTACTCGGTGAGGGGCTCCTTCGAGATCACGACCGCCGCGGCGTGGATGCCGTCCTGGCGGCGCAGGCCCTCGAGGCCGCGCGCCACGTCGATCACCGCCTTCGCGTCCGGGTTGGCTTCGTACATCTCCCGCAGGCTCGTCGCCGCGACGTAGGCGTCTTCGTGCCCTTCCACCTCCTCGAAACAGAACCGCATCGGCGCGTCCCGGCCCATGACGAGCGGCGGCATCGCCTTGGCCACCTGGTCGCCGACCGCATAGGCGAGCCCGAGAACGCGCGCCGCGTCGCGCACCGCCGCCCGGGCCTTGATCGTGGAGAAGGTCACGATCTGCGCCACGTGGTCCCAGCCGTAGCGCTCCGAGGCGTAGCGGATCATCTCGGAGCGGTAGCGCTCGTCGAAGTCCATGTCGATGTCGGGCATCTGCTTGCGGCCCGGGTTGAGGAACCGCTCGAACACGAGCCCGTAGCGGATCGGGTCGATGTCGACGATCCGCAGGCAGTAGGCGACAAGGCAGCCCGCGGCCGAGCCCCGACCGGGTCCGACGCGGATCCGCTGCGAGCGGGCGTGACGGATGAGGTCCCACACGACGAGGAAGTACGCCGAGAACCCCATCTTCGTGATCACGCCGAGCTCGTAGTCGAGGCGGGTGCTGACCTCTGCCGGCAGCGGCGAGCCGTAGCGCTCGACGGCGCCGCGCGTCGTGAGGTCGGCGAGATAGGCGGTCGCCGACTCCTCGTGCGAGCCGACGACGAATTCCTCGGGGACCGGGAACTCCGGCAGCGTCGGACGGTCGAGCTCGATCTCGACGTGGGCGCGCTCGGCGACGACGAGCGTGTTGTCGCACGCTTCGGGCAGGTCACGGAAGACCGTCCGCATCTCGTCGGCGGTCTTCAGGTAGTGCTCGGCGCCCTCGAACTTGAACCGCTTCGGGTCGCTGATCGTCGCCCCGGTCTGCACGCACAGCAGCGCGTCGTGCGCGACGGCGTCGCCGCGCCGGCAGTAGTGGCCGTCGTTCGTCGCGAGCAGCGGCGCGTGGATCGCCCGGGCGATCTCGACGAGCGCCGGGTTGACCCGGCGCTGGTCGGCGATCCCATGGTCCTGCAGCTCGACGAAGAGGTTCTGCGACCCGAAGATCTCCTGCAGGCGGCCCGCGAGCTCCCGGGCCTCGGCGGTGTTGCCGGCGAGCACCGCCTGCGCGACGACGCCGCCGAGGCAGCCGGTCGTCGCGATCAGGCCCTCGTGGTGGCGTTCGAGCAGCTCCCAGTCGACCCGCGGCTTGTAGTAGTAGCCCTCGAGGTAGGCGTCGGACGAGAGCTTCATCAGGTTGCGGTATCCGGCACTCGTCTCGGCGAGGACGGTCAGGTGGTAGTAGAGCTTCTCGCCGCGCTCGGCGTCGCCGCCGGTGTCGTCGACCCGGCCCCGGCGCACCGGTCGCTCGTGACGCGAGTTGCGCGCCATGTAGGCCTCGAACCCGATGATCGGCGAGATCCCGGCTTCGTGGCAGGAGCGATAGAACTCGAGGACGCCGTACATGTTCCCGTGGTCGGTGATCGCCAGCGCGGGCTGGCCGTCGGCGACTGCGGCGTCGACGAGATCGTCGACGCGCGCCGCCCCGTCGAGCATCGAGTACTCGGTGTGCTGGTGGAGGTGGACGAAGGACTGGCGGTCTCCCGACCTTGCCATGCGGTTGCCTCCACAGGTCGTCCACACCTGTCATCCACCGTCTGTGGATGAACTACAGGGATGTCATTCAGTCTGCGCGGACAATAGCGCGCCGGCCGGGAGGCGGCCCGTGGTCGTGATGCCTACAGGTACGGCCCGGGGCGCTCCTGCACCTCGGTCGCCGCGGCGGGAAGGCTCCGCCGGCGCATCTCCTCGAGCTGGCTCTGCGCGGCGAGCTGCTGGGCGAAGAGCGCCGCCTGGATCCCGTGGAAGAGGCCCTCGAGCCACCCGACGAGCTGGGCCTGGGCGATCCGCAGCTCGGAATCGCTCGGCTCGTCCGTGTCGAAGGGCAGCGCGAGCCGGTCCAGCTCGGCGACGAGCTCCGGGGAGAGCCCGTCGGAAAGCTCGCGCACCGAGCGCTCGTAGATCTCCTTCATCCGGCTGCGGCTCGCCGCGTCGAGCGGCGCCTTCTCCACCTCGTCGAGGAGCTGCTTGATCATCGAGCCGATCCGCATCACCTTGGCCGGCCGCTCGACCGATTCACCCTCGGCGGGCCCCGCGGCCGCCGAGCCCGGCCCGGGCCCCGCCGCCAACGCGCTCGGTTCCGGGTCGGACGTGACGACGATCAACGGAGCGCCCTGTCTGGGTTCCTTGTCTGCCATGCCGCGATTGTCCCACGGGGCACGGGCCGCGCCCAGGCGACCGGCTCAGGGAGAGACTGCCTCGGCGCCCCCCTCTGGGAGGCGCCGAGGCAGGCGCGCGGCGGCTCGCTTCGGCGGGATGTGCCGCTCAGGCGCGCGTGGCACGACGGAGATCCCCAAGGGACATCTCCGAGGTGACATCACGATCGCAGTGGTCGCAATCTGCGGTGTGACGCCACGAACGGAGCAACCGCGTGCCGGAGGCATCGAGGAAGACGACGAAGGCCTCGGTGTGGTCCTCGACGACGAGACGGTCGTAGCTCCGCCAGTCGGTCGCCACCGCCGAGGGGTGGTCGCCGTTCCGCAGGACCCGGCAGAAGCGCCGGTCGGCCGTGTCGAAGAGCCAGGTGCTGTGGCACGACTCGATGACGACGAACCGGTCCGGCGCGGCAAGGCCTGCGCCCAGTCCGACGAGCGGCCCGAGCGCCCGCGTGTCCGCCTCGGAGGCGACGCGTGCGCCCTGCGGCAACATCGCCGAACCACGGTGAAATTCCACCGCCCAATCATGCCGAGGGCAGGCGACGGCCCCGCCGCGAGGGCGTTGCAGTCGCGTGAAGATCCGTTCGCCCGAGGTGATCCCGCGCGCCGCCCGCACGCTGTTACCCAGTTCCGCCCGCTATTGCTCGTCGAGCTCCAGCGCGCTCGAGTTGATGCAGTAACGCAGCCCGGTCGGACCCGGTCCGTCGTCGAAGACGTGGCCGAGGTGGCTGCCACAGCGTGTGCAGGTCACTTCGGTCCGCTCCATCCCGAGACTGCGGTCCGGAGCTTCCTCCACGGCGTGCTCGGTCGCCGGCGCGGTGAAGCTCGGCCAGCCCGACCCCGAGTCGAACTGGGTGTCGCTCACGAACAGCTCGTTGCCGCAGGCGACGCAATGGAAGACGCCGGTCCGCCCGGGGTGGGTGTACTCCCCGGAGAAGGGCCGGTCCGTTCCCTTCTCACGCAGCACGTGGTAGCGCGCGGGGCCGAGACGCCGGCGCCACTCCTCCTCGTCGAGCGCCAATGGTTCGTTGCCCGTCGCCGGGTCGTCCGTCGTGTCCACCATGGGTCGAGGCTACCGGACGGCGTCACCGGGAACGCCGGCGGCGAGGGTCCCGGCGTCGAGCAGCGCTTCGAGAAGGCGGGCCTCGACTCCCTCGAGCGCCAAGGCCGCGACGGACCAACCGCGCCCGGCGAGTGCGTCGGCACACTCGAGCAGCCCGGCCACGAGATCCAGTCCGTCGCTGGCCGCGAACGTCGTCGTGGCGACGCGCGTCCCGGGACCCGTCCGGCCGAGCGTCGCCCGCGCGAGGTCCTCGAGCGGGCCGAGGCGAAGGCACGAGGCGGCACCGGAAGCCGACGCGGCCCGTCGCGCGATCTGCGAGACCGCCTCGAGCATCCGCTCGGCGTCGACCCGAGGAAGCCGTGCCTCGGCGACGAACGGCGAGCGGGCGCGAGGAACGCAGTTCGTGCCGGACCCCGCCGCGTCGGACGTCGTCACGACGCCACGGTGGCCCCTCCCGCTACCGGCGGGCGTACCGGCTCGGGGTCAGACGAGCGGCCAGGGCAGCCGCGTCGCGGCCGTCGGACCGGGGAAGCGCGGGTCGTCGGCGATCTCCCGGGCCCGGGTGACGAGGGCGTCGACCTCTTCTGCGCGGAGCAGCGCGCCGAGCGCCTCGGGGACCGCGACGGTGAGCGAGCGCGCCCCGGCGAGGATCGGGGCGGGCAGCTCTTCGCCGGCGAAATCCCACATCACGGTGCGGAGCTTGGCGTCGGCGTGGAATGACAGCCCGTTGTCGATCGCCCAGAGGTGGCCGGAGCGGTCCACGAGCAGGTGGCCACCCTTGCGATCGGCGTTGTTCGCCAGCAGGTCGAACCCGGCGATCACCCGCAACGCCTCGCGGTGGCGTTCCACCTCGCGCAGGCTGAAGTAGTGCTCGGTGAAGTCCGCTTCGATGAAGCGCTGCAGCGAACCCTCGCCGAACGGTGCCTCGCCGCGCAGCACGGTCGTCGGGATCACCCCGAGACCGAGCGCCCGATCGAGCTCGAAGGCCGCGACCTCACGGCGGAACAACCCGTCGGGAAAGTCCCACAACCCGCGCTCGCCAGCACCGGGCTTGTAGACGGCCCGCGCGGCACGGCGACCGTCGCTGACCGTGACGAGAAACGTCGCGTTCGAGCTCCACGGCAGGCGACCGACGACTTCGATCGAGCCGCGGCTCAAGAACGCGACCCACTCCGGCGGGGTCAGGTCAGCGGAGCGTGGTGGCCGTTCGTCCGCGGGCACACGTGCCCCCTCGGGTCGAGCGGATAGCCGCAGAGCGGGCAGGCGGGGCGTCCGGCCTCGACGAGCCCGGTTCCCCGCGCGGCGAGCGCGGCGGCCTGGGCGCGGGTGCAGGAGAACCGTGCCGAATCCCCCTCTTCACCCTCGGCGACCTCCTCTTCGGTGAAGATCACGATGCGATCGACGCTCGAGTCGTAGGCGACGGCGAGGGTTCCGACGACGAAGTCGGGCTCCTCGAACTCTTCGAGCTCGAGGTCGTCTTCGGAAACCGCGCCGGGGCGCGCGAGGTCCTGGAACAGTCGCCCGAGATGGCGCGAGATCGCCGCGACGTGTTGTTTCTCGAGCTTCACCGTGACGAGTTGGGAGCCCTCGCGGGCCTGGAGGACGAAGACCCGCTGGCCGATCGGCCCGATCGCGCCGACGGTCACGCGGGACGGCTCGCCCAACTCGAAGTACCCGCTCACGTCCCCGACCCGGCAGTCGCCGGTCGCGCCGCACCGGGCGCGCCGCGCGCTCCTGCTCGACCCGCGCCGGTGCTGCGCGTCCCGGCACGGGCTGTGCCGTGCGGTGCCGCCGGCCCCGGCACACCCACGAGTGCCGGGGAGGAGAAGGTGTTCACCGCGAGCACGAGTGGCGAACCCGCGCCGTAGGCGACGATGCTCGTCGAGCACGGCGCGACGACGATCCGCGGCGAGAGGTCGAGCGGACTGCCGAGCGCGCTGCCGAGCGCGATCTTGATCGGATCCGCATGACTGACCACGACAACGACCTCTCCGGGATGGCGCAACGTCAGTCGTTCGATCGTCGAAAGCACGCGCGCCTGCAGCTCGATGAAGGACTCACCCCCGGGGAACCGGAAGCCGGACGGATGACGCAGGACGGCCTGCCATGCCCGCCTGCTGCGCACGGAGCGCAGCCCCGCCCCGGTCCACGCCCCGCAGTCGCACTCGATCAGCCCGGGCTCGATTTCGGCGGGAAGGCTGGTACAGCGCGCGATCTGTTCGGCCGTCTCGACCGCCCGCTCCATCGGCGAGGAGTAGAGGGCCCGCACGCTGCCGAGCTCGCCGAGGCGCGTGCCGACTGCGCCCGCCTCGGCGCGCCCGGCGTCGGAGAGGTGGAGGCCCGGGGCGCGGCCGGGGAGGACCTTGCCCGTGGTCGGCGTCGTTCCGTGCCGGACGAACAGCAGATAGGTTGCCTCCCCGTTCGCGGTGCTCGGCGCCACGGTTGCCAAGCTAGCCCGCTGCCCGTGGCCGGTCCCCCGCTGGAAACCCCCGCGACGCCGTGTTCCGCGGGATCGCGTCAGGCGATCGACGAGGGGGAGCCACCTATAGTGGGAGTTTCGAGATTCGGTGACTGTCGCGACGCGCCGAGCCGACGCACAAGGGAGCGGCGAGCGATGGGCGAGCCGGCACAGACGAGTCGGACGCACGACGACCGTGGCCCGGGTCGGCGTCACCCGCGCCGCCGCCCGCTGGACGCGCCCGCCGGCGACGCGGACGCTGGCGAGACCACGCGATCCGGCCTGCGGCGCCTCCGTTACGACGTCGGCGATCGCCCTTTCCTCGTGCTTTTCGAACTGACGCGGGCGTGCGAGCTCGCCTGCCGACACTGCCGGGCCGAAGCGAAGCGGGAACGCGACCCCGACGAGCTGACATCCGACGAGGTCGCCGCGGTGCTCGACGATCTCGCCGCGCTCGGATCACCGAGACCGATTGTCGTGTTCACCGGCGGCGACCCGCTGATGCGGCCCGACTTGCTGGAGCTCGTCCGACACGGGGTGCAGGCCCAGCTCGCCGTGTCCGTCGCCCCGGCGGGCACGCCGCGCGCCGCGCCCGCCACCCTGGGGGCGCTCCGTCAGGCCGGCGTGTCGACGGTCTCGTTCTCGCTCGACGGCGCGCGCGCCGAGACGCACGACAGCTTCCGGCTGACCCAAGGCTCGTTCAACTGGACCGTCGCGGCCTGCACGGCGGCCCGGCACGCCGGGCTGCGGGTGCAGCTGAACACGACGGTGACCGCCGAAACGGCCCTCGAGCTGCCGGAGATGCTTGGCCTCGCGCGTCTGCTCGGCGTCAGCCTCTGGAGCGTGTTCTTCCTCGTGCCGATGGGACGCGGAAGCACCCTCCAGCCGCTGTCGGCGGACGGCATCGAGGACGTCCTCGAATTCCTCTACGAGGCCGCGACCGTCATCCCGCTGAAGACGACCGAGGCGCCGCAGTTCCGCCGGATCGTGCTCGGCCACGGCACCGGCGCACACGTCGACCCGGCCGAGCGGGGAGCGCTCTACCAGGAGCTCTGCGACCGCCTCGGGGCCCTCGGGCTGCGGGCAACGGGAGCCGCGGAGGCGCGCCGCCCCGCCGGTCCGAGCGGCGGCCGGCGCCGCTCGCCGCTCGTCGTCGGCGACGGACGCGGCGTCGTCTTCGTCTCGAGTCGCGGCGACGTCCAGCCGAGCGGGTTCCTCCCGCTCGTCGCCGGCAACGTGCGGGAGCGGCGCCTGCCCGAGATCTACTCCGGTTCGGAGCTGTTCCGCTCACTGCGCGACCCGGACAGGCTCCTCGGCCGCTGCGGTCGCTGTGAGTACCGCGAACCGTGTGGCGGGTCGCGCGCCCGGGCCTTCGCCGCGAGCGGGAACCCGCTCGCCGAGGACCCCGGCTGCCCGTATCAGCCGAGAGGCGGGCGCGCCCGCGCCGCAGGCACCGACGCGGCAGTACGGCGATCCCCCCGGGGTGCGCGGCCGTGAAAGCCTTGCCCGGGATGCGGGGACCTCGGCGCGCGACGGCGCGCCCGCGGCGAACGGCACCGGCGTGACCCCGGACGGAGGGTACCGGTGACGTACCCGCGGATCATCCAGGGTGGCATGGGGATCGGGGTCTCGGACTGGCGCCTCGCCGGCGCGGTGGGCTGCGCGGGCGGCCTCGGCGTCGTCTCTGGTGTCGCGCTCGACTCGATGCTCGCGCGCCGGCTGCAGGACGGGGACGAGGACGGACAGCTGCGTCAGGCGCTGGCGCACTTCCCCGTGCCCGAGATCGCCGAGAAGGTCCTGAACCGTTACCTCCTCCGCGGCGGGCGACCGGCGGACCAGCCGTACCGGCTCGTGCCCCGGCTCAGCCTGCAGCCCTCGCTCGACCGGTTGCGACTCGCCGTCGTGGCCGCCTTCGCCGAGGTCCACCTCGCGCGCCAGGCGGCGCGCGGCGCGCGCGTCGGCATCAACTTCCTCGAGAAGATCCAGCTCGCGACGCCGGCCGCCGCCTACGGCGCCCTGCTCGCCGGCGTCGACGTCGTGCTCGTCGGGGCGGGGATCCCGGCGCGGCTCCCGGCCCTGCTCGACCACCTCTCGGCGCACGAGAAGGTCGAGTTCCCGGTCGACGTGGCCGGCGCCGGCCAGAGCCGCCACGCGATCAGTTTCGACCCGGTCGCCGTGCTCGGCCGGGCCCTCGGCGCCGTCGTGCGGCCGCTCTTCCTCGCGATCGTGTCGTCGAACGCCCTGGCCACCTATCTCGCCCGCGACAAGCAGACCCGCCCCGACGGGTTCGTGGTCGAGGGGGGGATCGCCGGCGGGCACAACGCGCCGCCCCGCGGGGCTCTGCAGCTCGACCGGCGCGGGGATCCCGTCTACGGCCCGCGCGACGTCCCCGACACCGCCGGATTCGCCGAGCTGGGATTGCCTTTCTGGCTGGCAGGCGGCTACTCGCAACCCGACCGGGTCGCCGCGGCGATCGCCGTCGGCGCGCGCGGCGTCCAGGTGGGCACGCTCTTCGCGCTCAGCCGAGATTCGAATCTCTCCGAGTCGCTCCGCAGCCAGCTCCTCACCGCGCTGGGCGAGGGGCACACCGAGGTTCGCACCGATGCACGCGCCTCACCGACCGGGTTCCCTTTCAAGGTGACCCAGCTCGCCGGCACGCTCTCGGAGCCTGGCGTCTACGAACACCGCGCGCGGATCTGCGACCTCAGCTACCTGCGCGTCCCGTACACGAAGCCTGACGGCACGATCGGCTACCGCTGTCCAGCCGAACCCGTCGACGCCTACCTGCGCAAGGGCGGCGAGCGCTCCGAGACCGTCGGCCGGGTCTGTCTGTGCAACGCCTTGATGGCCGCCGTCGGCCTCGGCCAACGCCGCGACGACGGCCCCGAGCCGGCGATCTCGACGCTCGGGGCGGACCTCGACGGCGCGCGGGCCCTCCTGCGCCGTCACCCCGGGGGCTGGGGCGCGGCCGACGTCATCGCCTACCTGAACGGCGCGTGAGCGGCCCGGCGACCCCGCCAGCGGGCCATCCCTAGCCGGCGGCGACGGGGAGGAGCCGCGGGGCGGCGTCGGCGCCCTCGGGCCAACGCCGCCGGCTCACCCGGGACAGCTTGGCGAGGAGCGGCACGACCGTCGGGTCGTCCGCGGCCGGACGGACCTCGATGGCACCGGCGGCGCGCATCGCGCCGACGATTTCGGCACCGCGCTCGGTCCGCACGATCGTCAGCGTCCAGTCGTTGTCGGCTCCGATCCCGCCGGCGGAGATGTCGGCGTGTTCCGCCGCGAAGTCGGGGCAGAGCCGGCAACCCTCCCGCGTCCAGGCGTGCGCCTCCTTGAGGGGGATCTCGTGGTAGCCGCCGTCCCGGGTCCAGATCTGGAAGACGCCCTTGATGTTCGTCTTCACGATCTCCTCGCGGCGCAGGCCGTAACGCGCCTCGAACAGCTCGGCGAAGATCGCGTCGTCGAAGGTCTTCGAGCAGAGCAGCCCGACCGTGAGCGCGAAGCGCCGGGCGACCTTGCCGGCCCGGCGCGCCGCCATCGCCGGCGGTGCCGAGGCCTGGCAGCTCATGCCGACGAGCGCGACCCGTTCGGCGCCCCTGCTGACCGCCTCCGCGTAGGCGAGCGGGTTCGCGGAGTAGGTGTAGCGCGAGCCGGCGGCCCGCAACACGTCGGCGCGGTCGCGCGCCACGCCCGGCACCGCGTGCCAGGACCGTCCGTCGCCCTCGAGGTACGAGACGAGGGCGGCGTCGACGACGTCGTGCTCGAGCGCCCAGACGACGAGCGTCGAGACGAAGCCCCCGTCCTGGCCAGCCGCAGCGATCTCCGGGTCCGTCGTGCGGGTGAGCAGCGTCTCGGCGGCGATCCCGTAGACCTCGTCGACGGCGCGCGCCCGACCGAAGAGGAACGAGTCGATCTCGGGCTCCCAGGTGCGAAAACGCGGGCAGGCCCGGGTGCACAGCGTGCAGCCGCGTTCGCCGTGCGTGCAGTTCTCGGGACCGCCCGCGTCGTCGACGTGGAACGGCCGGTAGCGCCCGCCGGCCGCGTCGTAGCCGAGCACGTCGTAGGGGCAGGCGACGACGCAGGAGGCGCATCCGGTGCACAGCCCGGAAGTCACGACCTCGCTGAACAGCTCAGCCCACTGCGGCTTCTCGGGGGGCACAGACCTTCTCAGTCCTTGAGCGCGGCGAGCACCTTCGCCGCGTGTCCGTCGGCTTGCACGTGGCGCCAGATCCGCTCGACGCGTCCTTCGGCGTCGACGAGGAACGTGGAGCGGATGACGCCGACGCTCACGCGGCCGTAGAGGGTCTTCTCGCCCCAGGCCCCGTAGCGTTTCATCGTCGCGTGCGACGGGTCCGAGGCGAGGCGTACGCCGAGGCCGTACTTCGTCCGGAACCGTCGGTGCGATTCGTCCCCGTCGGGCGAGATGCCGACGACTTCGACGCCGAGCGCCGCAAAGTCGGCGAGCAGATCGTTGAACTGGCAGGCTTCCTTCGTGCATCCCGGGGTGTCGTCGGCGGGATAGAAGTAGACGACGACCTTGCGTCCTGCGTAGTCCGACAGCGACACGGTCGCGCCGTCCTGGTCGAGAAGGCTGAATGCTGGAGCCTTGTCGCCTGCGATGAGCTCTGCCACAACTCCTCCTTGTCTCCCCGGTTGCGTTCGAAGGATACACAGAGCCCAATTGGCCGACCGGCGGTCATCTCGCCTGTCGACCGCTCGGGCCCTCGTCGGTGAAAGACTCGCTGTCGTGACGAGAGCGCCGACCTTTGCCGAGCTCGGTGTCGACGCGAAGCTCGTCGAAGCCCTCCTCGCCGACGGCATCGAGCAACCCTTCGAGGTCCAGACGCTAACGATCCCCGACGCGATTGCCGGCCGCGACGTCTGCGGCAAGGCCAAGACCGGCAGCGGCAAGACGCTCGCCTTCGGCCTCCCGCTGCTGATGGCGACCCCAGCCGCGCAGTCTCGCCACCCCGCGTCGCTCGTCCTCGAACCGACACGCGAGCTCGCGCTCCAGGTGACCGAGGTACTCGCCCGTCTCGGTGAGGCGATCACGAGACGCGTCGGCGCCGTCTACGGGGGCACCGACCTCGACGAGCAGGTCCGGATGGTGAACCGGGGCCTCGACGTCGTCGTCGCCACGCCGGGAAGGCTGATCGATCTCGTCGACCGCCGGGCGATCGCGCTGTCGGAGATCTCGACTCTCGTCGTCGATGAGGCGGACCGCATGGCGGACATGGGGTTCATGCCGCAGGTCGAGTGGCTGCTCCGCCACATCACCGGGCCCCATCAGACCTTGCTCTTCTCGGCGACGCTCGATGCGACGGTCGACCGCCTCGTGAAGCGCTACCTCACCGACCCGGTCTTTCACGAGACCCACTCCGACCAGGTCACGGTGGACGAGATGGAGCACCACTTCTTCCGGATCCACCAGCTCGACAAGGCGAAGGTCGTCGCAGCGATCGCCCGCGGGGCGGGCAAGACCCTCGTCTTCGTCCGCACGAAACGGGGCGCGGACCGTCTCACCTCGGCCCTCCACGAAGAGCGCGTGCGCGCCGCCGCGATCCACGGCGACCTGCGCCAGGTGGCACGAGAGCGCGCGCTCGCCGACTTCGCGAAGGGCAAGCTCCAAGCGCTCGTCGCGACGGACGTCGCGGCACGCGGACTCGACATCGAAGGCGTCGACATCGTCGTCCACTACGACCCGCCGGAGGACCAGAAGGCCTACCTGCACCGCTCGGGACGGACCGCCCGGGCCGGTGAGGCGGGCGTCGTCGTCACACTGCTGCTCTGGGACCAGGAGCTCCCCGCCGAACGGCTGCAACGGCGGCTCGGCCTGTCGGTGCCGATCATCGAGGTCTTCTCGAACGACGCGCGTCTGTCGAACCTCGTCGCGCTCCTCCCCGAGGACGCGACCGAGCTCATCCCGTAGAAGGCGGTTCCGCCCGCGGCTCAGGCGAACGCCGGAGGAACCCCGCGATCCGCGCGAGCGCCTCCTCGAGCACCGCACTCGTCGTCGCGAAGTTGAGGCGGGCGTGACCGCGGCCCGCCGCCCCGAACTCCGGGCCCGACATCAGAGTGACCCGCGCCTTGTCGGCGATCGCCCGGGCCGGGTCGTCGCCGAGACCCGTCCGCCGCAGGTCGAGCCAGGCAAGATAGGTCGCCTCCGGCGGGATGTACGTCACGGTGTCGATACCGGCGAGCACGCTCGTCAGCCGGTCGCGGTTGGCGACGAGGTGGGCGACGACGACGTCGAGCCAAGGCGTCCCCTCTTCCCAGGCGGTGATCGCGGCGAGGATCCCAAGGTTGTTCGCCCTGCCACGCTGTCGCTTCGGGAAGGACCGCAACCGGGCGGCAAGGTGCTCGGATCCGCACGCCGCGACGGCGCAACGCAGACCGGCAAGGTTGAAGGTCTTGCTCGCCGACGACAACGTGATCGTGCGCCTGGCGATCTCCTCGCCGAGCGTTGCAATCGGGATGTGGATCGCGCCCGGGTAGACGAGATCGCAGTGGATTTCGTCGGCGACCACCACGAGGTCGGCCTCGATGGCGATCGACGCGAGCTCGGCAAGTTCGGCGCGGGTGAACACCCGGCCCGTCGGGTTGTGGGGGTTGCACAACAGCATGAGACGCGGCCGCTCGGCGGCGACGAGCGCCCGCAGCGCGTCGGGGTCGAAGCGGTAGGCGCCGTCGACGAGATCAAGGTCGTAGGTCACCATCCGCCGCGATTTCTCGTCGAGGGCGAGGAAGTACGGCGGATAGGCGGGCGTGAGCGTCACGATCGCGTCGCCGGGATCGCTCAACGTGTCGATCGCGAAGTAGATCGCCTGGACGACGTCCGTCGTGACGACCACGGACACCGGGTCGATGTCGAGGCCGTGGCGCGACTTCGTCCAGTTGGCGAACGTCGACGCGAGCAGCGGCTCGATCGAGGACATCGGGTAGCCGAGATCGCCCGTCGAGATCGCCTCCTCGAGCACACGACGGATTGGCGGCGCGATCGGGTAGTCCATGTCCGCGACCCACATGGGGATCGTCCTGGACTGGTCGCGCCCCCATTTCTCGCCCCGGCGCGCCTCGAGTTCGGCGCGCCCGTAGCAGTCGAGGTCGAACTGGTCGGTCAATACCCTGCCGGTCCTTCCCACGCCCGGCGCTCCGCGCACCACCGAGGATCACCGGCCATCGTCGACGTCGCGGTCACCACGAGCAGGCGACATACTTCGTCTCGAGATACTCGTTCATCCCCTCGTGGCCGCCCTCGCGGCCGAGGCCCGACTGCTTCACGCCCCCGAACGGGGCGGCCGGGTCAGAGACGAGCCCGCGGTTGAGGCCGACCATGCCGGTCTCCAGCGCCTCGGCCATCCGCAGGCCGCGCGCCAGGTCGCTCGTGTAGACGTAGGAGACGAGGCCGAGTATCGAGTCGTTCGCCAGTTCGATCACCTCGGACTCCGATCCGAAGGTGACGATGGGCGCGACCGGGCCGAAGATCTCCTCTTTCAGGATCGACGACCCCGGCGCGACCCGGTCGAGAACGGTCGCCGGGTAGAAGTAGCCCGGAACGTCCGGGACGACCCCACCGGTCAGCGCCCGCGCGCCGGCGTCGAGCGCGCCCGAGACGAGCGCGGCGACCTTGTCACGGGTGTCGGCGTTGACGAGCGGACCGAGCCCGATGCCCTCCTCCAGGCCGTTGCCCATCCGAACCGCAGCCATCGCGGCCACGAGGCGCGTCGAGAACTCGGCGGCGACGGACTCCTCCACGTAGAAGCGGTTCGCCGCGGTGCAGGCCTCTCCGCCGTTGCGCATCTTGGCGACCATCGCGCCGGCGACGGCCGCGTCGAGGTCGGCGTCGCCGAAGACGATGAACGGCGCATTCCCGCCAAGCTCCATCGAGCAGTTGAGGATCCGCGCTGACGCCTTCGCGAGGAGCATCCGGCCGACCTCGGTCGAACCGGTGAAGGAAAGCTTGCGGACCCGTCCGTCGGCGATGACCGCATCGACGAGCGGTCCGGGTCGCGAGCTCGGCACGACGTTCACGACTCCTGGGGGGACGCCTGCCTCGTCGAGAATCGCGGCGATCGCCAGTGCGGTGAGGGGGGTCTCGCGCGCGGGCTTGCAGACGACCGTGCACCCCGCGGCGAGCGCGGGGCCGATCTTGCGGGTCAGCATCGCCGCGGGGAAGTTCCACGGTGTGATGAGGAGCGCGACGCCGATCGGCTGACGGAGCACGAGGATCCGGTTCGTGCCGGCGGGGGCGGTGACGAAGTCGCCCGTGTTCCGCACCGTCTCCTCGGAGTTCCAACGAAAGAACTCCGCGGCGTATGCCACTTCGCCGCGCGCGTCGGGGAGCGCCTTGCCGTTCTCCGCGACCACGAGCCGCGCCAGCTCGTCGGCGCGCTCGGTCATCAACTCGAACGCCCGTCGTAGGATCTCGCCGCGCTCGCGCGGCGCCACGAGCGCCCAGATCGGCAGGGCGTCGTGGGCTGCTGCGACCGCGACGAGCCCGTCGGCGGGTGACGCGTCGGCAACCGACGCGATGAGCGTGCCGGTCGCCGGATCGGTGACGCCGAAACGCCGCCCGTCGTCGGCAACGCGCCAGCCGCCCGCGACGTAGCAGTCCGTCCGTGCGGGTTGTGCGCGTGCGCCCATGACCATCCGAGGATACGCGGTCCCGGTCGCCGACGGATGCGCGCCGCGCGGGCCGGGTTCGGTGTCGCGCGCGCCACACTCAGGGAATCGACGGACGTTCGCCGGGCTGAGGAGCGGCAACAATAGACAAGTGCTGCATCTGAATCGACGACGGGCCGAGGCCTTCGGCGACTACGCCGAGCAGTACGACCGCGTGCGCCCGACGTACCCGAGCGCACTCGTCGACTGGGTCTGCCCCGCGAATGGTCGCCGCGTCCTCGACGTCGGGTGCGGCACAGGAAAGGCGGCTCTGCTCTTTGCCGCGAGGGACTGCGCCGTCCTCGGGATCGAGATCGACGAACGGATGGCGGCGATCGCGGAGAGTCACGGCATCCCGGTCGAGGTCGCGTCGTTCGAGACGTGGGACGCAGCCGGGCGGAGATTCGACCTCGTCGTGAGCGGGCAGGCCTGGCACTGGGTCGACCCGGCCGTCGGTCCGTCGAGAGCGGCGGACGTGCTCGCGGCGAACGGCCGGCTCGCCGTGTTCTGGAACTACGAGCACCTCGCCGACGACGCACTCGACGACGCGGTCGAGGTCGCTTACGAGACTTTCGCGCCCGAGCTGGAAGGAAGCGGGATCGGGCGGCGCGCCTCCAGACGCCACGACGCCGAGACCGCGGGGCACGTCGCCGCGATCGAGAGCTGCGGGCGGTTCGCCCCGTGTGCGGTGGACCGCTTCCCGTGGACATGGAGTCTCTCCCGCGACGCGTTCGTGGCCCTCGTGCGGACCCACAGCGGCGTCGCGCTCCTCCCCGAGACGAGACGCCGGGCGTTGATCCACCGACTCGCGCACGTGGTCGGCTCCGCCGGTGAGGTCATCTCGCTCTCCTGCGAGGCGGTCTGCGTCGTCGCGGACAAGGCGCCGTAGGCCCGATGGGCGGCAGGCACGGCACCCGCCAGCGCGGGGCGACGGCGCGCCGCCTGACGCAACCCGGACCGCCCCTCTCGTGCCGCCCGCGTCGCTTCGCCCCGGTCGCTCTCCGAGTGGGCTCCTGATCGCCTCGCTCGGCGCCGCTTCGCCTTTCCTCGGCGCTTGTGGATCGAGCAGCGCCAAGGCGAGCTCAGCCTGGCGATCCGACCTCGGTGCACGCGGTCGCGTCGGGAAGCGCCGCGACCGCGTGCAACGCCGACGCGGCGTCCATCGAGATCGCCCACGAACGGATGCGACGGCGAGGGGGAACTGGCCGACCGCGGCCGGTCAACTGGTCGGGCTCCACATGCACCTTCGCACGCGGCCGAGCACAGCCGCCTATCGCACGATCAGCTTCGGGGCGAACGGCGCCGGCGACCTCGGTTCCACGGTCCCACCCCGCGGCGCTTGGACGGCCAGGCGCCGTCGTCCCCGCGACGATCTGTCGCTGGACACACGGCACTAGCCTCCCGCCGGACGCGCCGGGACGTATCGAGGTGCCGATGGAGGAACAACGCTGTCTGCGTCGAACGAGACCGCGATCGGTCAGCCGGTACCGGCGAACCTCCTCTGGATTCACGAGGCTCATCATGGCCGTTGTGATCTCGGCGGCTGGCGGATCCGGGGTAGCGGCTTGGTCGGGTCCCCCCGCCGCCGCCGGCTCGGGCACGGCGGGGATCGTCCTACGCTACCCAACACACCTCACTGTCGGTCCAAACGGCAACCTCTACATCGGCGACACTGGTCTTGACCGGATCCTGGAGCGCTTGCCGGGCGGGCGATTCCGCGTCATCGCGGGAGACGGACACCGGGGCTTCTCGGGAGACGGACGGCCCGCGCTAGACGCCGAGCTGGAATCGATTGGCAACATGACCTTCACCAAGAACGGCACGCTCTACTTCGCGGACGGCAACCGCATCAGGGCTATCTCGCCGACCGGTCGCATCACGACCGTCGTCGGCGACAGCTCGACCAGCCCCACCGCGATCGCCAACGAAACCCCGGCGCTCAAGGCGCCCGTCGGTTCCACGGCGGGACTGACGATCGGGCCGGACGGTGACCTCTACTTCACGGGGGGCAGCAACCAGGTCCTGCGACTGACGAACGACGGCCTGATCGACATCGTCGCATCCAGCCGCGACTTCGCCAACCTCGGGGGGTTCGAACAGCTCTTCCCGACAGAACTCGCCTTCGACGGCTCGGGCGACCTCTACGTTTCGACCGGCAACGCGTTCCGGCTGGTCGAGCTCACGAGGAGCGGCCACGTTCTCTACCTCGGCCCTCTGCGAAGGGGTGGGGGTTCCCCCGCCGCGCTCGCCAGCGGTCCCGGAGGCCTTGTCTTCGCGGATTGGCAGAACTCGATCGTCCGCATCGACGGATCGCGGGTGGAGGTCTTCCTCACGTTCGCGAGGGGCTCGGTGCCACGCGTGAGCTTCACCTTCTTGCCAGACGACATCGCAGTCGGTCCGAAAGGCACGATCTACGCCGACACCATCGCCAACAATGGTTGGACGGACACAACGGCAGTCGTCGCCATCAGCCCTGATCGGCACGTCACGACGCTCTGGGCGAGGAACGAGCCAGCTGGTTACGCGTCGCTCTGAGCCGAGAGATCGCCGACGACAGCCGGGGCACCCCGCGCCATTTCGGCGGCTTGGCACTCCGGACGTCCGACGCCGCACCTGGGTCAGGGCTGCGGCTACCCACCGGAGACCGGTGACTTCGTCCAACCGCCGTCACGTGGCCGGACGCAACATCGCGCCGACGAGAGAGCGCCAGGGTTGGACGTTCCGCGCCGACGCGGTGTCATGAATCCCCGCCGGTCGGTTGGCTGAGCCGGGAACGTCGCGTCAGGCGGCGACGTCGCGAGCGCAGAACGCGCAGACGTGCGCGGCGACTGGAATCGTGCTCGCGCAGTGCTCACAGGTCTTCGTGGTCGGCGCCGCGGCCTGCCGCCTCGCCATCATCGCGTTGAGCGGCCGGACCACGGCGAAGAAGATCACGGCTGCGAGGATGACAAACGCGACGACGTAGTTGACGAAGTCGCCGTAATAGAAGGTGCTCTTGTTCACGGTGAAATGGAGCGAAGCGAAGTTCGTCTTCCCGGGGATCGCGATCAACGGCGTGATCAGGTCCCGGACGAACGCCGTGATGACCGCCCCGAAGGCGACACCGACGACGACCGCGATCGCGAGGTCGACGACGTTGCCCCGCAAGAGGAACGCCTTGAAATCCTTCACTGGGTTCACCTTTCAGGTAAGAGGGATTCGGCACCTCGGTCACTCGCCGCGGCCGACGCCCGTCACCTCGCCATTCTGCACGCCGGATCGCGTCGCTGCTCGGAGTCGTCCCAGCACGTCCTGTCCATTGGGATCGACACCCACCGCCGTGCCCGCAGCCGGACAGCCCCGACGACGACGCTGTCGAACGAGCCGGCGGCGAGAGCGATAAGAATCGGTGCACTGGCGTGTCGATCGGGTCACCGCCCCCGTAGCTCAGGGGACAGAGCAGCGGTTTCCTAAACCGCGTGTCGCAGGTTCGAGTCCTGCCGGGGGCGCTTCTCGCATCCTCGAGGCGCCGCACTGCCACACCAACCGGCGGTCAGGGACGGTCTCGCCGGCGATCTCGCCGCGTGTTATGGGTCAGGTCTCACGTTCCCGAGCTGTCTGATTGGGGAATCCACCTAAAGGCGCGTGCGCTGAGCCGTCGTTCCGCGTTACTGTCCCGACCCGCAGGCGATCGTAGGGACAGCGCGCGAAACGGACAATCTGTGTGCCCGCCTCGGGATCAAGGGCTGACCAGCAGTTCGCGGAGCCCGTCAAGGGTGCTTGCGGCAGCCTGAGTGACGTCCTGAGTGTGATCCACTGGGAACGAGTCGCGCTCGAACTACGTGGAGCCGTTCTGGTTGCAGGTCCTCGGCCCGTCAGTCGTGTGACTTTGCATCTGTTGCTAAGGGCAATGTCCGAACATCTTGGACAGGTAGCCAGAGCCCCGTTACGCTCCAACCTGCCAAATCCCTTGTCGCCGGAGATTCCCGACCAGGTAGCGGCCGCGATCGGGCAGCATCGCTTCGCGGTCGCGGTGCGCGAGCACATGCGCCGTGTGGTTCTCCAACGGTGCAACGTCGCCGAGCGCGCGGACATCACCGCGTCGGCGCTCAATCACGTCCTCGACGGCCGCCAGAACGCGTCCCTGGCGCTGATGCTCCCCGTAGCGATCGCTGTCTGTGCGATCGAGCTGGTTCCGAGCCCAGTCAGCGTTGCCGAGCTGCTGAGGCTCTGATCGACCGCAACACTCCCGTGGCACGATTAAGAAGTGAACTTAACCTACGACGAGATCGTCGCCGACGCGGCGCGCGAGACGAGTCTTTGGGTTCGCGCCGCCGCAGCCTTGGACAACGAAGGCGCGTGGAGCCTTCGGTACTTCGAACTGGCCGCAGGGGCTCCAGCGCCCTCGTGGCGATCAGCGTGCTGGGAGTACCAGGACGCCTCCTTCTGGGCTGAGGAGGTCAGCGGTGCTGAAGTCGCGCGATGGCTCACCGAGCGCCAAGTCCCGATCGGAGGACGCGGCGTTGAGTTCAAGCCGATCAGCTCCGCAGAGCGCAGCCGTCTCGCGAGCAGGTCTCGCCTTGGTGGCTATGAAGTGCTCGACTGGCCCTGCGACTCCGTCAGCTTCGGCGTAACTCCGACGACGCCGTTGCCCGCCGCGCACCTCATCGCCGACGACGCTGAGGCGTTCCACGACTTCGGGACTGCAGCTGGCGCGTTTCTTGGTGTCCCCGTCATGCCAGGGCGAGCCGGCGATGGTGCCCAGCCTCTCTTTCGCCGTCAGGACCTGACGGCTCGAATCGCTTCGGTACGGATCGGGGCGGCAGCCGTGAGCGTCACCCTTGGTGGCCGAGAGGTCGATGGCGTGGCCGTCGACCTTTGCGGACCGTTGGGCAGCCAGCGAAGCATCGCCGGAGGCGACGAGACCCCTGAGGTCGAGTTCCCGATTGGCGAACCTCTGCCAGCCGGCTCGTGGGTCGTGATCCATCGCGGCGGCCGGTGGTTGGACCGGCGTTACCTGAATGCTCCCTACACGTCGACCGCAGAGCCCGGGGTCGAGGTCATCCAAGACTCCCAAACCCGCCTTGAGACCCTCGTCGTGGTTGGAGAAGGTCCCTCCACGGAGTTCAAGTCCGTCCTCCCTGCCGATCAAGGTCAGATCCGTAAGGCGCTCAAGACGGTCGCCGCCTTCGCTAACGGCCAAGGCGGCACCCTCCTGTTCGGCGTCGAGAATGACGGCAGGATTGTCGGCGTGGAGCGGGCGAGCGGGACGGAGGACCGCCTCGCCGCGCTGGTGCGCTCATGGGTCTGGCCCTTGCCGGGCTTCGAGGTTGAGGTGCTACCCATCGGAGATCGCGTCGTGTACGCCATCACGATCTCTTCGGGCGACCGGCCGCCGTATGGCTGTGGCACAGAACCCATTGATCTCATCTACTACGTGCGCCGGGGTGCGACGACCTTCCCGGTCGGCGCCGAAGAGGTCAGGGCGCTGGCGCGTTCGCGACCACAAGCCGATCAGCAGTACCGCCGGTCCTTCGGATGAGGCAGCGCTGAGGTGTCGGGCGTCGGAACGACCATCGAGGTCAGTGCAGCCGTCAGCGCTATCGTCACCGCGATCGTCGGGTCGCTCCTCAACTGGGGCGCACGTCTCGTCGCGTGGTCACGTCGAGTCCTGCCACCAGACCACAGCGCCATTAACACAGGGAGCCTGAGCCCGATCACCTCCGTCGCAGAGGGCCGCGAGCGGATCGGGGTGCTCGTCGCCGTCGCACCATCTCGCGGGCTTCGGCGCACCGAGTTCGACCCTGATCGAGCTATCGCTCTCGTCCACCGCTTCTTCGGGCACCTCGTCGGAGTTGCGCCAGAGTTCTCCACGCCCTCGGCCGGTGTGAGGTTCGTCGTGAACGAGCAACTCGATGATGGCTCCACGATGATGACGCGCCGTGTGACGGTCAATCCGAGCGGGCGCGTCGACCTGCTCCTCTACCTACCTGTCCAGCCCAACACCGGAGATCCCAACACCTACGATCTGCCGCTCGCCGAGCTGGCAGGGCCTCTCCTGACGGTGCTGGGGTGCTGCCTCAGCGACGCTTACCGCGCCACGATGGGAGACCGGCGTCGACGCCGATTCGACTGGCACTTCGGCTTGAGCAACGCGCTTCGAGACGGCGCCCGTGTGCAGCGCTACTGGCGGGTGAAGTTCCCCGGCCGATCTGCGGACAAGAGCGGAGATCAGCATCCAGCCTCGCCGGCGGAGGGCTTTGCTGCACGAGAGCTACGTGGGTGGCGGGTAAGTAAAGGCTGGGAGGCTCTCGTAGAGACGGCTCTCGCAGGCTTCTTGAAGCAGATCGGCTACTACAACTGCGAAGCCGCCATCGCTGACACCTTGATCGAGGTCCGGCAACGCGTCCTTCATGAGCTGGGCAACGCTGAAGCCGAGCTCGTTCGATCCAGTGGAGCTTCTCGCGCTCAGCCGCCGATCGGAGCGGACACCGCCGGATAGGCCAGAGGACCTGAGTGAGCTAGATTGGCGGCTCGTCGCCCCAGTCTGCGCTGCCCGTGTGGTGCCCAAGCGCAAACAGCGACCCGATGGTGGCCGCGAAGGGTGAGGAGATCGACGCGCTGTCCGTGGACCGGTAGATCAGCCGGTCCCGAACAATCGTCGCGACGTAGCCGCCATTGCCTCCATAGACCTTCCCATTCCTGATGCTGCCAACTTGGACACCGTTGGGTCCGAAGACCCGGGTGCCGGAGACGCGGAACGGCCTTCCATTCTTGGTGTAGAGGGTGTCCAATGGTTATTTCCTTTTCTCAAGCGAGCAAATACTGCTCCTATCCAGCGAGTTGCTCAGTTACACCGCCAAGGTTCGTTCCGGGAATCACGAACTCCGACTGCGGAGGCACTGGATTGCCGATCTGGTCACCCGTCCGGCTCAAAAAGAGGACGACCGTCTTCGGCCCGTAGTTCCACCCGAGCAGCAAGAACCGAAACGGTGAACCGTCCGGTTCTACGGGATCAGCTGTGGTGACGACAGTGCGACCCTTGATCGCACTCAAACCTGTCAGCGGCGCGGGCGGCGTAAAGGCCATCCATTCAATGACTGAGCCATCCTCGTTCACTTCTAGCAGGCGTGTTCTTTTCTCGACAGCTTTATCGTCCGTCGCGGAATCGATCGATGATGTGGTCTTGCTGGAGGGCCAGCGCGGAATAGGAATCAGCCAGCTCGCGCAGCAGCCGCGCTGTCTCTGGCCAGCGAGCCGCGAGCTTCCGTGCGCCGTCGGCGTACTTCTCCGAGAGCGCTCGCTCTTGTTGGCCTCCGTCGAAGGCGCCTCGCATGGTCGTGCCTCGGGAGTTGAAGCGGCCGGTCGCAAGTCCCGCGCGCAGGTGATCGGATGGGACCTGCCGGAGAATCTCTCGGACGGGTTCATTTGGCCAGACGCCATCGGTGCCCTCTCCCACGCCAGAAAGCATCTGGCCGATGAACTCGTCGCCGAGGTCGAGCAGGTCCTCCTGCGCGAAGAGATCTCGGACTTGGTGTACCCATGTCTCCAGGGTTTCGAGGTCAACGCTCCCGTCTGCTGAGGAGCCGGGGGGCGTTCGCCATTGCCTAAGAGCGTCGTAGCTGCAGTGTGCGCGGGCCACCGCGGGGTCGTGACCCCATCCGTCGGAGTCGACAGTTCCGCGTCCAACGAGGGCGCCGACCAGCTCGACGAACAGCTCGGGGCGTTCGCCGAGAAGAGCGAAGAGTGCCTTCGGTTGATGTTCGAGCGCGGGCACGAGGATGTAGCTGAACTCCAGTCGGGCAAGCTCGTCACGAGCCAAGCCGTGCTGTTCGAGGAAGTCGAGAAGCCGCCCGATGTCATAACCGAGCATTGCGTCGGCTGGCGGGGCTTCGACATCTGGAATCAGCTCGGCATCGAGTGTCGCCTTGACGAGGTCGGCGCCGAGCGGCGTGCTCGGACCGATCTTCAGCGCCAGCACGCGGATCGCCACCCGCGACCGCCTGTGCTTCACGAGCTCGTGCACGACGGCTTCGACATCCGGGTTCCACTGGATCCGCATGTCCGCGCTTTTCCAGAAGCGCTCCTGCAGGTCCACATCCTCTGACAGCACTTGCTGAATCGTCTCGGCACGATCTTGGAGAGCCTGGTAGGCGGCGAGTCTCGCCGACGCTTGGGATGCTCGAAGAGCGTCGAGAAAGCTGGTGACCCACTCGCTCCCGTGCTTCCATGCCATACGACCAACCCACCCAGCGGCGACCTGCGCGTTGGCCCGGTCCTTGGCTAGCCAACCAAGCATCAACGGCCGAGCTTCGTCGCTCAGCACATCCGCGGCAGCCCAGCCGATTGTGTCGAGCTCGGAGGCGACGATCGCCAGCCGCTCGATCCCGAACGGCCCTTCATCCCGCCAGAGATTGGTGAACGCACCGTCACGACGGGACTCGACTTCTTGCTGATACCTCTCGTGGTCTGTGAACGGCTGCGGGAGTCCAAGCTGCGGGTGTCTCTGGAAAAGCATCGCCGATCGGGCCACGAGATCAGCCGGCGTCCAGGCTTCGATGACGCGCTCGAGCCGTTCGAGGACATCATCAGAAAGGCGCCACGGCGCGTTTGGGAACTGGCGATGACGCGCGACCTCGTCGTGTAGCGCCTGCCAGGCCGCGACGCGCACATTTCCACCGTGCGCGTCGACGTCTACCGCCTCGAGCGCGTCGATGACGACACCACGGTCCGCGACGCTGAGTGCGGGCAAGCGCTGCACGAACTCCTGGAGCCGCACCGGGTCATCGACGGCTACCTCGATCGCCAAGGCAACGAGCGACTGCCAGGCGCGAATTTGTTCGGCTGGTCCCACAGGCACAAGTCGCCAGTCCTGAAACGTCGGCTCGGGTGTGGGCTGCGTCCAGTCATACAGTTGTGGCAGGAGGCTCATGAGCAGGCGCCAACCGATGACCGAGCGCGCTTGGAGGATTCCTTTCACGATTTCCATGCGCTCGTCCACCGAGGCGTTCACCTGTGGCGACCACGGCAAGAGCACCCGGCGGAGACTGTCAGCTGGCCGATTACCGGTCCGTCCACCCGGATCGATCTCGGAAAGCGCGGCGAGGGCGTAACAGGCAGCCGCTGCATGGTCGCGCGAACGACACAAAAGCTCGAGCGCCCAGAGAAGGTAGACATGCGGCGAGATTCCACCGTAGCCGCCGCTGAGCCCGTCTCGGAACATCGCCTTCAGCGGCTCTGCTGGGTCGGCCACAGCTTGATTGACAGCGGTGATGAACGCGTCCGGATCGGCTTCCGCGAGTGCCTGGAGCATCGGCGCCACCGAACACCACCTGAGCGCGTCGGACGGCACAAGAAGCTCTCGCACCACCGAGCGCACCGTCGCGTTCGGCATCGGGCAGCCCTCCTCTCTGAGCGCCGAAAGCAATGCGGCACCGCGGGCAATGCCCTGACGAAGAGAGCTCGAGTAGGTGAGGCGATCCGGTAGTTTCTCGGGGACTTCGTCGAGCATTTCCATGGCGAGCATGGGGTCGTACTCGCCGAGTACCGCCTGCGCGAGCTCCGCCCAGAGCCGCTTGGTCGCGTCCGTCAGCATTCGACCGAGCTGATCGAAGGCATCCTCGGGCGACGAGAGGCGCCACGCGCCGCCGGACTCGAAGAATGGCGGATCCTCCTCAGCCGCGAGGGCCTTCAGCTGCACCTCGACGTGCTCGTAGTCTCGCCGCGCAAACTTCGCAACGATCTCTCGGTCGCCAACAAAGGGCGCCTCCCAGCCGCCGAGCAGCACCAAGGGCGCCAGCAGCGTTGCGGTCTCTCGATCACTCGCCCACACGGCCTTCTCTCTGGACCGGCTCCGCGCATGCGTCCGTCGAAACGAGGTCAGGCTCTGGTCGATCTCACGCACCAGACGTTCCGCCTTCGCGAAGCTCATCTTGGCGTCGCTCTCATTACTGCCCATCGACTCGTTCTTCTGGGACTCCTTCAGCATCAGCTCAGCCGCGCGGACGCGATCGATGCGCGGCAGTCGAATCGTGCTTCGCCGTCCGGGATCACCGAGTCCCATCGGAACGAGAACCGTCAGTCCCTTCGCCGACGCGGCTGCGACGTCTGCGTCGGCGAAGTTCGGCACGAGGATGCCCGAGCGCATGATTGCCGCGAGCCGCGTCCACTCGTTTCTTGTTTCGACGAGGAGTGCTGAGCGAAGCCGGTACTCGTTATCTGCGTCGAGATCCACCGGGTCAAGCAGGGCAGACGCGATGAACGCGCGCGCTTCCTCCCGGGAGTTGGCGTAGATACCAACGTCGGTGCCAACGGCAAGAGCGGCCGTGCAAAGCGCGGAGGCCTCCCTCTCTCTACCGAGGGTGAGCAGAGCGGCAGGCAGGGCCGGGTCTGTGTACTGACGCCAGGAGCCGTACCAGTGCTCGATCGTCGAGACCTCGAGGGGCTTGAGGCCAACCAGCTCGGAGGCCCAGATGTGGACGGCCGGCTGTGACAGCATCCAGGCTTCGAGGGCGTCCGCGTCGATCACCACGACCTTGCGCCACTCGGCTGCATGCTCGCCGCCGGTCCAGTCGCTCAAGCGGCGAGTTGTCACGAACACAAAGGCGGTTCGCTTCGTAGCGATGTTCCTCGGACGGCGTGTTCGCTCGAGGATGTCGCTGTTGGCCTTGTCCCTTGGGTCTCCACCTGCACCGAGCTCCCACACGCTCGGGCCGGCGGGCACGAAGGGCGGCGCTCCGAGCGGGGCCTGGACCACACCGTCGTAACCGGGGACGAGGTCTCCGGCGCCAGTTCGGATCGACAGTCCGCTGAGGCCTTCCGTGGCCAGCAGGAGGCGCTGCAGCAAGCGAGGGAGGAGCTCGATCTCCGCCATCAGCAGACCGCGATCGAGCTCGTCGCCAGTAAGCAGCTCCGGCGATGGACTGGGCGAGCGCAACGTCAGTTGCCCCGCAGGAGTTACGTCGAGCTGGCCGAGCTCGCTGCGCTCAAGGCGCGAGACGGTCTTAGCGAGACGATCCTCGAGATCGTCTCGCCGCTCGGCCTTGAGCGTCCATGGACGCGCCTGTCCACCGCGCTGTCGCGGGACGTTCGACAGATCGGCGTCGTGCTCGAAGTACTCCGCGTTGCGGGACAGCACACTGCGAGCGGTCCGCTCGTTCACGCCTGCTGTGAGCGCGAGCGCCTTGACGGTGAAGACGCCGAGGTCGGCGGCGGCTCGCAAGGCCCGGTAGGTCGCGTCCACGCCGTCAGCATAAGCGCTTCAGGATTCAGGATGCAAACGAATCACGGAGAGGAACTGAGGCGCGGTTTACGCTGATGAGCTGATCTTTTGAACGTGGCTGCTAGATCGGAAAATCCAGGGCGCTCAGCGACGGGCCGAGCTGCTGCCAGATCTGGAAAATTCGCGCACTCACGAGAGAGCGCATCTCAACAAGCAGGGCTGCGACGTCATAGCGGAGAAACCCTCGGCACGACGGATCGCCATCGTGGCGATTCCCGCTCAGCGCATAACAGGGTGATCGGCGCGCTCCTCTTCGGTGAGGTGGAGGCTACCTATAGAGCGCGTAATCGGCGTTACGCATCCGTGTGGCTGTCCCCGAACGCGCGCCCGCGTAACCTGGCCAGGCTCGCCCCGAAGTGCCGGTCGGGGACGGTCGCGACTACTGAACGACCACGTCGAATGCTAACCCTGGGTTGACTGGTCGGGAATCTCTTGCGAATCTGCGGAACGACATTCGCTTGCACTGAACGGATTCAGTGGACGGCCACCCGCTCAAGAGTCAGTTCAGCGGACTGGACTCGATTAGGTGGATCTTCTCGGCCCGACTCCTAAACCGCGTGTCGCAGGTTCGAGTCCTGCCGGGGGCGCCAGCAGATGTGAAACGGGAGGTAGATAGGGCCGCCCCGGGCGCACCAAACCTGCCTGCGTGGCGAGGAGGGACACGGCCCCGGCGACACAGATGGACGCAAGGCGCTGACCAGCACAGTTGGAACATCCCCAGGATCGTTCGGTGGAGTTCCCCATTCCTCGCCGGTAATGACCCGTCCGCTCTCCTCGAAGCCTTCGGCTGCCACAGCAAGCACCCGGCCGGTTCAGTCGTTGACGTTCCCCGCGACCGCGCGGCTTAGGGTCCCGTCGCTTCCCAGTCGTCCTCAAAATCCTCACCAGTCGAGTCCAGCGGTCCAGGGATGGCCAGAGCTGTCGAACCGCTGTTGCTGAGCATCTCAATCGATGACGCCGAGAAGTCGGAGATTGATCCGCTCGTGCCGCTTTCGGTTGCGATCGCACGGGTGAAGCTCACGGTCCCAAAGTCTGCAAGCGAGGTCAGCGAACAGTCTTGCCCGCTTCCATTACAGACTTCTGGTCGCTCGACGATCCACTCCGCAGACGACTCGACGGGAGCTGACCAAGAGGCATGCGTCGTGGAAGTCCACCCTTTCGTCGAGTCATCGATATAGAGCGTCCACGCACCGCTCACAACACTGACCGACGCGCTCATCAGGTCACCCGCGGCGACCGGGTTTGGTAGTTCGACCTCAGCGCCGCCGTTCAGAGGCGAGCCCGATTGTGCGTACAACTCGTACCAGGCGTAATAGGACGCCACGCTGCCTGCGCAGTCAGACGCCGTACCGTCCTGCTCGACTGTCGGGCTTGAATCAGAATCACCGTCAATGCCGACCCAGGCGACGGAGTACAGAGTCTGACCCGATGCACAGTTCACGGTCGGAACGGTCCAATCGCCGCTCACCGAGGTGAAAGTGCCTCCTGTATCCACGTATCCGGACCAGTTGTATGAAGTCGTGGGATCGACTGTCAGAGTCGCGGCATTCGTTGTCTTGGAGCCCGCAGAGTTGGTGAAGATCGCCTGGTATTCGTAGCCGTTGTCCGGACTCCACGCCGTGAACGAGTAGGTCGTCGAGGTCGCGCTCGCGCCGGTCGCGTTCTGCCACGTGCTGCCACCATCAGTCGAGACCCGCCATTGAACAGTCGGAGTCGGGTTGCCCGACGCCGAAGCGGCGAAAGTCGCGGCGTCACCCGTGGTGACCGTGTCGCCCGTCGGTTGTGCGGTGATGGTGGGTGCAACTTCCGGCGGCAGCGTCGTCGTCGTTGTCGTCGTGGTCGTTGTCGTTGTGGTCGTCGGCGGCAGCGTCGTCGTGGTCGTCGTTGTCGTAGTCGACGTCGGCGGCGGCAGAGTCGTGGTCGTCGTTGTCGTAGTCGACGTCGGTGGCGGCAGAGTGGTGGTCGTCGTCGTGGTAGTGGTCGTGGAAGTCGTCGACGTCGTACTGGTCGTCGCCGGTGGCGGAGCCGAGGACGGCGTCGTCGTACTCGTTGTCGTCGAAGTCGTCGGCGTCGTGGTGGTCGTCGGCGAAGGTGCGCCATGCCGGGCTCTAACGATCACCCGCCACGTCGCCGCGCGGATTCCGAAGCTATTGCTCGCCGTGACACGGATCTCAACTGTGAAGGGCGTACTTCGATCGTTGGCGGGGACCTTCACCGCGATCTTGACGAGTCGGTCGGTACCACCACAACTCAGGGTTCTCCTGAAAGGAGGACCCTCCCATTTCAACGGGGAAAACGTACAGACCGTTGCATCGCTGACCCGCGCCATCGGTCGGGCCATCCCTCCCGAGCTCGGCAGACTCGACGGGGAACCCGCGAGAAGCGACAGGTGTGGCTTCCGATCCGCCGGAATCGAAGCGTTGGGCGACGGGCGTGCATCGGGAGCGACCGTGACCAGGAAATGGAGTGTGTTCGCTGACGCGGGATTGTCTGCGTCAAAACGAGTCCCGTGGCCCGGCGAGAGGAAGGAACCGACCTCGATGACACCCTGGGTTCCAAAGGACGAGGCCCCTGCAGACGCTGTATTTCCCAGCGCGACACTTCCGCCTAGCGAGGCGCCAAACAACGAGAGGATGCCGACCACGACCGACGCGAGTTGCTTCACCGCCCGTGTTGACCTGTGAGGAGTCAAGACGCACCCTTGTCCCACCCGATATTACCGGCGAGCCATGCCGGTGAGCTCACACGGACATGGAGGGCCACGGCTTCCTGCCAGAGTCGGGATGCGGCGTCACTGGCCCCCCTTCGTGCCGCGAGCCGTCGTGGCACCGCTCCAGACCATAACGGTGGTCGATGACCTGAGTGCTTTCCGAGGCCGCGGATTGCCGGCTCGAGCCTTGTCGGCGAACTCACGAATGCACCGCGACAGCGTCCTGTGACGATCTGCCGGACCCTCACGGTTGGAGCTCCCGCCGTCAGCCGTGTTGCCAGATCCGGCCCCGAGGGCTGCGCACGCCTGGAAGGGCGACCTCGTCGAGTCGCGCCAGATCCTCTTCATCGATGTTCCAGTCGAGTGCCCCAGCGTTCTCCTCGGCCTGGTGCCCATTCTTGGCGCCGGGAATCGGGACGGCGCCCTTTGCGATCACCCAGTTCAACCCGACCTGACCCGGTGTCTTCCCCCCGTGCTTGTCACCGATTCGCCGCAGTTCGGCGACTACGTCTTCGACCACTGCCATCGGGTAATTGCCGAAGTTCCTTCTGCGCGGGGGAGGTTGCAGCACCGAGTACTTGCCTGTGAGCCGGCCCTGGCCGAGCGGCGAGTACGCAATCGGCACGACGCCCAATTCCTTGCACGTCGTGAGCAGGCCACTCGTCTCGGGGGAACGTCGCAGCAGCGAGAACTCGATCTGATTGGTGGCGAGTCGCATACCGCGACTGCGCAAAGCTGCGGCCATGGCGCGAGTCTCCCCCGCGGAGTAGTTCGAAACGCCTACCGCCTTCACCAGGCCCATCTCGTGCGCGTCGGCCAGGGCGTCGGCCAACGCCGCATGCGAGCGAAGGCTGATCGGGCCGTGGATCTGGTAGAGGTCGAGGGTCGTCAGGCCGAGACGGCCGAGCGAAGCCCGCAGGGACTTCAGCAACGCGCCGCGCACCCGCAACTTCCACGGGAACGGCAGGAACTTGCTGGCGATGACGGCGGACGCGGCCCGCTGGGCGTCATGCGCGATCATCGAGCCGATGATGCGCTCGCTCTCTCCCCCGCCGTACACCTCGGCGGTGTCGAACAGCGTGACCCCCGCGTCGAGTGAGACACTCCACGCCTCCTGGATCGAAGCGCGCGTGAGGTCGGCGTCGTAGCCGCCCATGCCCCAGGTTGCACGGTCGCCCCACGCCCACGTCCCGACACCGAGCAACGGGATCGAGACGTCGGATCCAGCCAGGGTGTAGCTGTTGGGGGTCACGTCGACACCGAACACGACTGTACGCGCCCCGCGGTCGACTGGTCTCGTCGCCGCTTGAGATCCGGATACGGTAGCTACGCAGAACTGGCCGACGACGCGCATCCCTGAGGTCGACTTGAGCGAACGGACCGATCCGCAGTGAGCCCATCGGCCGCGGCGGCGGCCGGGGTCGGGGGGATCGCGCAATCCGTCGGTGCAGCTCAGATGCCCGTCGACCCTGACCTCGTCCGCTCAGAGGGCGAGCTTCCGCCCACCCGCGGACTGGCTGGACGGGTTGTCGCTGCCGATGATCGAGCGCCGGCCGAAGTCGGGTTCGCCCTTCTCCGACACGTACCCCGGCACGCGTTCGTGCGGGCTCGAGCCGCGGCGATCGCTCCGGACCGACGACGATGCTGATCCGCCTGCTGCGCACGTACCTGCGGCCCTACGCCGCACCGGTCGCTGTCGTCGTCGCGCTGTTGGTGCTCCAGACCGCCGGGAACCTCTATCTGCCGAACCTGAACGCGGACATCATCAACAACGGGATCATCAAGGGAGACCTCCACTACATCTGGACCACCGGCGGCGTCATGCTCGCCATCACCTTGGTGCTCGGCGTCGTCTCCGTCATCGCGGTGTACTGGGCGAGTCGCGTGTCGATGGGCGTCGGCGCGGACGTGCGCGGCGCCGTGTTCGCTCGCGTCCAGGGCTTCTCCGCCCGCGAGATGAACCACTTCGGCACACCATCGCTCATCACTCGCAACACCAACGACATCCAGCAGGTCCAGTTGTTCTTGCAGATGGCACTCACGCTCATGGTCATCGCCCCCATCATGAGCATCGGCGGCGTGGTCCTGGCCATCCGCGAGGGCGGATCGCTGTCGCTCCTGCTCGTCGTCGCCGTACCCGTGATGGCGCTGTTCATCGGGACCGTGATGACGCTCGTGGTGCCGCAGTTCCGGACCATGCAGGTCAGGATCGACCGGATCAACCAGGTGCTCCGTGAGCAGATCACCGGGGTCCGGGTCATCCGCGCCTTCGTCCGCAACCGGTCCGAGCGCCAACGTTTCGGCGAGGCGAACACCGATCTCACCTCGACCGCCCTGCGGGTGAACCGGATCTTCGCCCTGGCCCTGCCTGTGCTGATGGTGATCCTCAACCTCTCGAGCGTCGCCGTGCTGTGGTTCGGCGGCCGCCTCGTGAGTGAAGGATCGATCCCGATCGGCAACCTGACCGCGTTTCTCACCTACATCCTGCAGATCCTGATGGCCGTGATGATGGCCGTGATGATGGCGATCCTCGCCCCGCGCGCGGTCGCCAGCGCCGAACGCATCGAACAGGTGCTCGACACCGTGCCGTCGGTCACCGACCCCCCCAGCCCGCGGAGACCCGCAGAGGTGACCGGCCTCGTGGAGTTCCGCGCCGTCACGTTCGGCTATCCCGGTGGCGAACGTCCTGTCCTGCGCGACCTCACCTTCACGCTCCGACCGGGTGAGACCAGCGCGATCATCGGCGGCACCGGGAGCGGCAAGACGACGCTGCTCAACCTCATTCCCCGGTTCTTCGACCCCACGCAGGGCAGCGTGCTCGTCAACGGCGTCGACGTCCGGGATCAGGATCTCGAGGAGCTGTGGAGCTCCGTCGGCTTGGTCCCTCAGGCGGCGTTCCTGTTCAGCGGCACGGTCGCCGACAACCTGCGGTACGGTAGGCCCGCGGCGACCGACGCCGAGCTGTGGCGCGCCCTCGAGGTCGCCCAAGCACGTGATTTCGTCGCCTTGATGCCCGGCGATCTCGCGGCCCCGATCGACCAGGGCGGCACCAACGTCTCCGGCGGGCAACGCCAGCGGCTGTCGATCGCCCGGGCGATCGTGAAGAAGCCGCGGCTGTACCTGTTCGACGATTGCTTCTCCGCGCTCGACGCGGCAACCGACGCCCGGCTGCGGTCCGCGGTCAAGGTGCACACACGGGACGCGGCCGTCGTCATCGTGGCGCAACGGGTGAGCACGATCATGCACGCCGACCGCATCATCGTCCTCGACGACGGGGAGATCGTCGGGTTGGGCACGCACGCCGAGCTCGTCGCGAGCTGTGACCCCTACCGGGAGATTGTCCGGTCCCAGCTCGGAGAGGACGCCGCCGCATGATGGGGGGACGGCCCGGGGGCCGGAGAGGGGTGGGCACGACGTCGCCCGGGGAGCGGACCAAGGACCTCCGGGGAACGCTGCGCCGGCTGCTCGCCCGACTTCGTCCTGAGCGGCTCCGGCTGGTGATCGTGCTGCTGCTCGGCGTGACCTCGGTCGGGTTCACGGTGTCCGGCCCGAAGATCCTCGGCAACGCGACGAACGTCCTGTTCAACGGTGTGGTGGGCAAGAGGTTGAGGCCCGGGCTCACGAGGCGGCAGGCCATCGCCCTGCTCCGGGCGCACGGTGAGCGCCAGCTCGCCGACATGCTCTCCGGGATGAGCGTCACCCCCGGAAGGGGCGTCGACATCACGCACCTCGGTCTCGTCCTCGGCCTGGCAGCCCTCGTGTACCTGCTCGGTGCCGCCTTCAGCTACGGCCAGGGGTACCTCATGGCGGGGGTCACCCAACGCACCATGTTCGGGCTCCGCCGTGAGGTCGAGGAGAAGCTGGCGCGCCTGCCGTTGCGCTACTTCGACAGCCACCCGCACGGTGACATCTTGAGCCGGGTCACGAACGACATCGACAACCTCACGACGACGCTGCAGCAGGGGCTGAGCCAGCTCCTCACCTCGGTGCTCACCGTCGCTGGGGTGATGGCGATGATGTTCTGGATCTCGCCTTTGCTCGCGACGGTCTCCGTCATCGTCATCCCGACCGCGATCGTGATCACGTTCTTCATCGCGCGGCGGTCGCAGGTCCAGTTCGCGGCGCAGTGGAAGCAGACTGGCTCGCTGAACGGGCTGGTGGAGGAGACCCACACCGGTCACGTGCTCGTCCAGGTCTTCGGCCAGCGGGGCGCGACGATCGACGAGTTCGGGCGCGAGAACCGGCGCCTGTTCGACGCGAGCTTCCGGGCGCAGTTCCTCTCCGGGATCATCCAGCCGGCGATGCAGTTCCTCGCCAACATCAACTACGTGGTGATCGCCGTGTTCGGCGGCTACCGGGTCGCCTCCGGGGCGATGTCCCTCGGCGACGTGCAGGCCTTCATCCAGTACTCACGCCAGTTCACCATGCCGATCACGCAGATCGCGAGCCAGATGAACCTCCTGCAATCCGGCCTCGCCTCGGCCGAGCGGGTGTTCGAGTTCCTCGACGCGCCCGAGGAGACCGCTGACCGCGAGCCGGCGTCGGTAACGGCCTTGCGTCCCCCGGCGGCCGGCAGGGTGGAGCTCGAGCGGGTGTCGTTCCGCTACGAGGCCGACAAGCCTCTGATCGAGGACTTCACCCTCGAGGCCGCGCCCGGCGAGACCGTCGCGATCGTCGGCCCGACCGGCGCGGGCAAGACCACCATCGTCAACCTGCTCGTGCGCTTCTACGAGATCGACGCCGGGCACATCCGCCTCGACGGCACCGACTACCGCGACCTCACCCGCGACGAGGTGCGGCGCTCGTTCGGCATGGTCCTGCAGGACACCTGGCTGTTCGCGGGCTCGATCTGGGACAACATCGGGTACGGGAAGGTGGGCGCGAGCCACGAGGAGATCCTCGAGGCGGCCAAGGCCGCCTACGTTGACCATTTCGTCCGCACCCTGCCCGACGGCTACGACACCGTGCTCGATGCGGACGCGTCGAACATCTCCTCGGGCCAGAGGCAACTGCTGACGATCGCGCGGGCATTCCTCGCCAATCCCGAGATCCTCATCCTCGACGAAGCGACGAGCAACGTGGACACCCGCACCGAGGTTCTCATCCAGCAGGCGATGACGCGACTGCGGCACGGTCGGACGAGCTTCGTCATCGCCCACCGCCTGTCGACGATCCGCGGCGCCGACACGATCATCGTCATGGATCGCGGGCGCATCGTGGAACAGGGCAGCCACGCGGAGCTCCTCGCGCGCCGCGGGTTGTACTTCTCCCTCTACAACAGCCAGTTCACCGAGGCCGACGGCGTGGCGAGCTGATGCTGCCCGCGGTCAGGGGACGACCCGTTCCGCGCCTTGGACGCTCTGGCACGCCGCCCGCGGCGTGTCTCGCCCGTGACGATCTCGCCCCTGGATCCGACGCGGTCGGGCCGCCCGAGCGCGGTGGGATCGTCCTCCGCGCGGAAGACTTCACCGGCGCGGATGGGGCGAAACACCGCCGACCAAGGAGAGGCCTGGGCACGGCTGTCGCTCGGTCGGGCGCCGTCCAATCCAAACTGGCCCGCCCCCCGTATCTCCATGGTGCGATGGCCACGAACCCAAGCCTCCCGAGCCCGCACCCGTGACGCGGCGCGCCGCCAAGCACGGTCCCCGACGCGACGGGTCGCGCAACTGATGGCGCGGCACCGCTGGGTCCGCTGGCTCGCGGCCGGCCTGATCCTCGTCGTCGGAATCGCCGTCGCCGGCCCCTTCGTCTTCATCCACTTCATCGAGGGTCCCGCGAAACCGGAGCTCACGCTGCCGAAGGCCAGGGCAACGAGCCCGTCGTCGACGGGCGCGACCTCCCTGACGGGGACCTGGAACGTCACCTCGGGTTCCAAGGCCGGCTACCGCGTCCGAGAGGTGCTGCTCGGCCAGAGCGCGACGGCGGTCGGTCGCACCACCGACGTCTCGGGGGCGCTCGTGCTCGACGGGGCGGTCCTGCGCGCGGCGCGCTTCAGCGTGCCGCTCGAGACGGTCGTGAGTGACCAGGGCGAGCGGAACGTCGCCTTCCGCACCCGGATCATGGACGTCGCCCGCTTCCCGACGGCGAGGTTCGTCCTCGCGTCGCCCGTCTCGCTCGGACGCCTGCCCGCACCCGGCAAGATCATCGCGCGCGAGGCCCACGGCGACCTGACGATGCACGGCGTCACGCACGCGCTGGCGGTCAAGATCCGCGCCGAACGCACGGGCGATTCGATCTACGTGCTCGCCGACGCGACGGTGGTCTTCGCCGACTGGCACATCCAGAACCCGAGCGTCGGCGGGTTCGTGACGACGGCCAGTCAGGGCACGCTCGAGGTTCTCCTCCACCTCGTGCAGGGCGCCGTCGCGACAACGACGACGACCACCGTCCCGAACCCGGGCGGGGCGGGCGGGGTGACGCTCCCGGCGACGACCGTCCCCCCCTTGTCGCTCAAGCCGAGACGCTGAGCCGAGACCGGCGAGCCTGGCCGGGACCCGCGAGCACGACCCTCGCGAGACGACGAGGCCGCGCGACCGCCGGCGCGCCGAGGCGGCCGACAGTCGATGTGACTACTTCAGCAGGCTCCTCAGCATCCACGCCGTCTTCTCGTGGATCTGCATGCGCTGGGTGAGCAGATCGGCCGTCGGTTGGTCGTTCGCCTGCTCCGCGACGGCGAACGCGGCGCGGGCGGTCCGGACCACGGCTTCCTGGCCGGCGACCAGGCGCCGGATCATCTCGGTCGCGTCCGGCGAGTCGGTGTCCTCTCGAATCGAGGAGAACTGGGAGAACTCGCGGAAGGTGCCGGGCGCCGGGGCGCCGAGGGCCCGGATGCGCTCGGCGATCTCGTCCACGGCGAGGGCGAGCTCGTTGTACTCCGCCTCGAACATGAGGTGAAGGGTCTGGAACATCGGACCCGTCACGTTCCAGTGGTAGCTGTGCGTCTTCAGGTACAGGGTGTAGGTGTCACCGAGAACCGCCGACAGACCGCGCACGATCTCCTCACGCTTGTCGGCGGGGATCCCGATGTCGATGCTCGCGTCAACGCTTGACATGTTCCTCCTCGTCCAGAGGCTTCGTGCCCTCCGGTGTCGTCGCTTGGCGGTGAATATCGCCCAGGGTGGGCCGAGCGACCATCGCCCGGCGCCACTCGACGCGGTCATCGTAGTGCCGGCTTGGCGGCCGAAACCCTTCTCGACGGGGCGCCCACCTTGCCCGGCGTGCCTGGTCAGCCGGTCTCCGCCGCCACGCCGGCACCACGCCAACGCGTCGAGCGCGAAATGTCGACCCGCCCGGGGCCGACCACCGGCGTTCAGGCGGTGACGACGTCGCGTCGCCGCAGCGTCGCCGTCCCGATCACCACACCGACGCAACCGATCGCGAGCATGACCACGGCCGCGACGACGTCAACCGGCACGGCCGGCGACGGTGCGACGTGATGGAAGGCCGAAAGGTCGAGGACCCAACCGGGGGCCTCCGTGAGCGCCCCGACGAGCTCAAGGAGATAGGACACGACGACGACGCCGACGCCGACCCCCGCGGTGAGACGCGGGACGACCCCAAAGGCGGCGGCAGCGACGCCGAGGAACAGGATCGCCGCCGGAACGCAGTTCAGCGCGGCTGTGACCATCGACGAAAGAGGTACGCCGGTGTCGTGGACCGCGGCGCCGGCCCAGGCCAGCACCCCGGAGCAGGCGGCGACGAGCACCACGCCGACCGCGGCGGCGCCGAGACGGGTGAGCACCCAACGGCTCCGTCCAACCGTGCGGACGAGGATGGCGTCGAGCCGCCCGCTCGCCTCCTCCTCGCGGGCCGCGCTCACCTGGACGACGGCGAAAAGCGCGATCGGCAGCACCGCGAAGTCGAACATCAGCCCGAGCACATCCTCGGGCCGGTCGAGATTCGCGATCCCGAGGCGTCCCAGCACCGAATGCAGGGCCGCCTGCTGGCGAACGACGCTCGTCACGTCCTTGGTGAGCAGCCCGAGGACGAACGCGTACAAGCCGATCCCCACCGACCAGGCGACGACCGCGCCGCGCGCCGTCAGCACGGTGAACGCGGCCATCCCGCCGAGCAGTCGCTCGCGGACGCGACTCCTGTCGTGCTCGGCGAGGAGCCCGCCTCCGAGGTCCCGGACGAGAACGAGGCTCGTGGCGGCGGCGACGAACGCGATCGCCCCGCCGAGGAGCGGCAGCCCGGCGGCGAGGTTCGTCCCCGAGAACGGCCTCATGTTCTCGAGCCAACCGAGCGGGGTCACCCATCGGAGCCAACCGAGCGTGCGGGTCCCGTCGGCGAGGACGCGGAGGAGGAACGAGACGCCGAGGAGCGCGCCGGCGAATCCCATCCCGTGGCGCCGGTCCGCGAAGAGCTGCGAGGTGACGGCTCCTGCGCCGGCGAAGAAGGCGCCCACGCCGATCGTGCCCGCGGCGGCGACGAATGCGCCTCCGGCCGGAAGCCCGGCGGTGGCAAGCGACGCGCCGTAGACGGCGAAGCTGCCAAGGAGGAGGGAGGCGAGCGCCGCCAGATCCGCGAGCAGCGCGCCCCGCGCCGTGATCGCGCCGGACAGCACGAGCTCCCGCCGCCCGTCTTGCTCCTCGCCCCGCAGCACTCGCGTGCACGACAGCAGGCCCCAGGCACCGGCGAGCAGGCCGAGCATCCAGGTCACGCGCCACGTCGTGAAGCCACCGACCGTGTCGACGCGGCGGGCGACGCCGTAGAGCCCCTGGAGGCCGTAGTTGTTCTGGACGGTGCGGGCGAGGGAAAGCCGCGAGGCGGCCGACGGGTAGGCCTTCTCGTATGTCTCGGCCGTCGCCGCGCCGGTGACCGCGAACACGGCGGTCCACGCCGCGGCCTGACGCCACTGGAGGCGCAACGAGTGCCGCCAGGCGCGCGCCCACACGACGAGCGGTGCGCTCACGTCTCGTCCGGCCCGTAGTGCGAGAGGAACACCTCCTCGAGGCTCGGCTCCCGACTCTCGACCGAGACCGCGTCGAACGGCGCCACAGCCCGCAACAGTTGCGCCGTGCTCCCCCGCACCTCGAGGCGTACCGATCGGCCCGTCCACTCGACGTTCGTCACACCTTCCACGGGCGACAGATCGGGCACCTTGCCTTCGAAACGGATCTCGACCGTGTGCGTCTCGAGGTGGCGCAGCTCGGCGAGCGTGCCGACGTCGACGAGACGCCCGCGGCGCAGGATGCCGATGCGATCGCAGAGCGCCTCCACCTCGGCCAGGATGTGCGACGAGAGGAAGACCGTTTGACCCCGCTCGCGTGCCTCCCCGACGCAGGTGCGGAAGGTCGCCTCCATCAGCGGGTCGAGTCCGGCGGTCGGCTCGTCGAACACGAACAGCTCGGCCCGGGTCATGAGCGCCGCGATCACGGCGATCTTCTGACGGTTTCCCTTCGAGTACGAGCGCCCCCGCCTCGTCGGGTCGAAGTCGAACCGCTCGCACAGCTCGTCCCGGTAGCCCGTGTCGACGGCCCCGTGGAGCGACCCGAGCAGTTCGAGCATCTCGCCACCGGTGAGTTGCGGCCAGATCGCGAACTCTCCCGGCACGTAGCCGACACGGGCATGGAGCCGCGTCGGGTCCCCCCAGGCGTCGAGACCGAGCACGCGGGCGTCTCCCGAGGACGGCTTCAGCAGGCCGAGCAAGAGCCGCACCGTCGTCGTCTTGCCGGCACCGTTCGGGCCGAGGAAGCCGAAGACCTCACCTCGGTCCACCTCGAGTGTCAGCTGGTCGAGGGCGGTCGTGTGGCCGAAGTGCTTGCTCAACTTCTCGGTTGTGATCACGGGCTCCATCTGTCCGCGCTCCGTTCGACGTCTCGCCCCGCACAGACCATAGGAGCCGCGCCGGCCCCGAGTCTCTTGGGTCGCGGTGCTGCTGGGTGTATAGGTAGTGGCGTGGATCCGGAGGCGGCGGGGCGCGAAGTCGTAATCGTCGGGGTCGACGGGACCCCGTCGTCGGTCAACGCCCTGCGCTGGGCGGCTCGTCAGGCGGAACTGACCGGGGCGACACTCCGGGTGGTGACGACCTGGGCGTTCCCTGCCACCGTCGGCTGGACACCGCCGTACCCGGAAGATTTCGACCCCGAGGCGGACGCCCGCAACCTCCAGAAGGAGACGGTCGCCGAGGCGCTCGGGGACGACCCGAGAATTCCCATCGATCTCGTCATCGTCGAGGGACACGCCTCGGCCACGCTCATCGAGATGTCCCACGAGGCCAGTCTCCTCGTCGTCGGCTGCCGCGGCCACGGGGCGGTCACGGGGCTTCTCGTCGGGTCGGTGAGCGAGCACGTCGTGTGCCACGCCGCCTGCCCGGTCGTCGTCGTCCGCCACTGAACCCGGCCGATCCCGGACGGTGACGGCTGCCTGGACCGGATCGACGCCACCCGATCAGGGCCCCGCTGCCGCGTCGAACAGGTCTCGTCGCGCCTGCGGATTCTGGAGCGCCTAATCGATCGCCCGAGCGAGCCCGGCTTCCCCCCAGAAGTCAATCACCGGGATGTGGTCAGGGGTCTCCCGGGCGGGATGGTCGTAGGAGACCGCGGCGGCGTTCAGCCGGATCCACTCCGCCGGGCCCTTGCCGTGGCCGTCGACGACGAGACGCTCGGTCTCCAAGGTGCACGTCTCGCTCCCCCCTGTCCTCCCCTGGCGATGTGACCCGCGCCAGGTCAGGTCTTCTCGGGCGCGCCCAGGCGGGCCCGGTAGAACGCGAAGACCTTCTCCCATCCGTCGACCGCCTGCTCGGGCCGGTACGACGCGCGTTCCGTCGCGAAGATCCCGTGCCCCGCGCCGTCGTAGCGGTGGAACTCGTAGTCCTTGCCGTACCGGCGGAGCTCGGCTTCGATCCGGTCGACCTCGGCCGGGCTCGGGAACTGGTCGTCGTTGCCGAAGATGCCGAGGAGCGGGCAGTGCATGTCCCGGGTCAGCGCGAACGGCGACACCGGCTGGAGCGCGTCCAGATCCTCGGGGGGCATCACGACGTGCCCTCCCCAGCAATCCACGGCAGCGTCGAGTGCCGTGCTCGTACACGCCGCGAGGTAGGCGTGACGACCTCCCGAACAGAACCCGATCACGCCGACCTTGCCGTTCGCATCGGGTTGGGATCGGAGATAGGCGGCCGCCCCCTCGATGTCGCCGACGACCTGCGCGTCGGGAACACCTCCCTGTTCCCGCGCCGCAGCGGCCAGATCGTCCCATCGCCCCGGTCCCAGACGCGAGTAGAGATGCGGCGCGATCGCCGCGAAACCGTGGACGGCGAGCTTGAACGTCACCGCACGCGTCCACTCGTCCCATCCCGGCATGTGGTGGACGACGACGACACCGGGGACCGACCCGCCGCCGACCGGACGGGTGAAATACGCCTCGACCGGATCCTCCTCGTGGCCGACGATCGTTACGACTTCGGAGCAGATCTCGTCCGACATCGAAGATTCATCCTCCTCATCCGACCGTTGCGAACGGTGCTGCCCTGGGTTCGCGTCCTTCCGTCGTGAAACGTCGGCAGTGTACCGCCGCACCACGGGACCGCTCCGGGCGATCGCGGTGTTCGTCCCGACGGGAACGGGCGTCTCGCCGGTCCGCCGGCACGCCGGTGACGCGGTGGCGCGCCCGGCGCCAGGACGCGGCACGACGGCGCGACCCACCGCCTCCGGGAAGGCGACATCGGGCCTCAGCCCGGTCGCGCGGCTGCGACGGTGACGGTGGCCGGCGATCCCCTCCCGTGAGACGCGTTCGACGCCGAGACCGCGAACTCGTAAGAAAGTCCGGGCGCGAGCCCCCCGAGTCGTGCCGCGCGGAACCGTGGACCGAACGGCCGCGCCCGCGTTCGCACGCCGGACGTCGAAGCGACGACGAGGTAGGAGGTGATCGGCGAGCCGCCGTCACTCGCAGGAGCCCGCCAGTGAAGGTTCACGACCGTCTCCCGGCGCACGAAGCCGAGCGACCGCGGTGGGCTCGGGGCGCTCGGCGCGTAGCGGTACGACAGTCCGCGAACTGCAGCGGCACGCCGGCCGGACGCGAGCGTCGTAACCGCGACGACCGACCCCGCGACGCCCGGCGGGGCGCGAACCTCGGCGACGTAGGGGTCATCCCGGGGATAGCCGGCTTCCGGCGCCGGGGGACCCGAGACGGCCGAGCCGAACAGGGCCGCCGAAATGTCGCCGACGTCCCGGCCGAACAGCGTCACCTCGGCGCCGCCGGAGGCGGGGCCCACCGAGGGGGACACCCCGACGAGCGATCGCGCCGCCGGGCCGACGTAGACGAACGTGTCGACCGAGCCACGGGCGAGTGCGCACTGGGTCGCCGAGCACGGAAGAACATCGACGGGTCCGGCGGCGTGCGCCGGAGCCCGCACCGTCAACGCGTCGCGAGAGACCTTGGTCACCGCCGCGCCGGACGAGACCGCGAGCGCTCGCGGCGACAGCCTGCCGACGAAGGCGACGAACTTGACCGCGTTCAGTCCGGAACCGGTGACCTTCAGCACCGTCCCGCCCGTTGTCGGCCCGCCGAGGACCGACAGGCCCCGGACCGCGAGCGTTCCGGCCCGTGGTGAAGCGACGACGTTGCTCAACCCCCCGGCGGTCTGGACGCTCACGCCGCCAGCAAGTGACGCCGGCGGGCCACCGGTCGAACTCTCGGAGGTCGGCGTGACGACCATCGAGGTTGCCGTGAGGTAATCGATCTTCGTCTGCTCGCTGGCAACCGACGAGGCCGCTCCGAGGTTCACCCAGTCGAACGTGAGAACAGAGAAACCCGATCCGTAGACGCGCACCGGAGACCCGGCCGAACTGCCGGCCACGACCAGCCCCACCGTCGGGGTCGGCGCGTAGTCGTACTCTGTCGCCGCCGGTGCCGCCTCGGTTCCCGGTCTGGGCCTGATCACCCCTTGAGGAGCCCAGACGACCGACCCGACCGGTGCTGGCCGGATCGCCTCCGTCGCGCTCGTGCCCGCGGGCGTCGTGACCGTCACCTCGACCTGACAGACGGTCGCACGCTCGAAGCCTGCTCCGGCGGCGCACGCCGTCGCCGGCGATTCAGCGGGCACGCGCGCCCTGATCTCGTCGTCGTGCACGACGGTGACCCCGGGTGACGCGATCCCGCCGAACCTGACCGACGGCGCGCCACCGGCCGCGAAGCCGCTCCCCCAGATCGTCACGACGCGGCCGCCCTTCACGTTCCCCGCGGACGGGCCGATCCCCGCCACGCTCGGCAACGCCTGGTTCGAGGCGTTCTCCGCGACGTAGTCGTAGAGCGACGCGACCGTCGTCGGACTCGTCGCCTCCCCCGAAGCGTCCGTGACGGTGACCGAGATCTCGACCGCGCCGGCGGCGCCGACCGACGCCGTGCGCGGCGGGAGGGCCGATGGGGGTGCGGTGACCGTGATCGACGTGGCCGAGACGGTTCTGACGACCGCCGACGACGCGCCGAACTCGACGTGGAGCGAGGAACCGGGCGTCGCGAACCCGGTGCCGGTCAGCGTGACGACGTTGCCCCCCGTCGTCGGACCTTCGGCGGGGGCGACACCGCTCACCGCCGGGGCCGGAACGGCCGCGGCGCGTGCGGTCGCGACGGCGCACAGCCCGGACGCCAGTCCACCGCTGCCCGAGGGGTCGGTGACGATCGGAGAGCCGAGGCCGGAGGCGAGGTCGTAACCCGGGCCGGCGTCGTAGCCGAGTCCTAGGTTGAACACGTCGTTGTTGCCGATCGTGATGTCGTTGAACGACGTCGAGTAGCTCGAAGCGGCGACCGCGTAGAGCTCGGGCGCGACGAAGCCGAGGTCGTTCCCACCCGCCGTCACGGGAAGCGTGCTGCAGTCGCCGCTCGACGACGCGACGTCCGCGACGATCGCGGCCCACGTCGGCGCGGCGATCGACGTCCCGCCGATCGTCGACCACGGCGAGCTCGACGAGCTCGCCGGAGACTCGAAGCTGACGCTGTAGAAGGTGACACCCCGCTCCTCGTCGGCGTCCGAGCTCACGTCCGGAACGAGGCGATCCACGGCGTTCCCGATGCCCGGAACACCGGACTCCGCCTGCCAGACCGGACTCGGCCAGGAGTCCGACACCCCGCCTCCGGTGCCGCCTCCCGACGCGCCGTCGTTCCAGACACGCTCTGCGGCACCGCCCAGCGGCGGCGTGTCGGACTGGAGCGAAGTCCCTCCGACAGCGACGACGTACGGCTGGGAGGCCGGATCGTCGACGGAAACGTAGGGCGGCACGGGCTCCGCGGACGAGAACTGCGTCCCCGCGCAGTCGTCCGATCCCGTGTCGCCGGACGACGCGAACACCGTCTGCCCCTGCGCCGCGGCCTCCTCGAAGATGTCGTTCTCGATCTGCTGGATGCCCGGCGCGGAGACCTGCAACGACGTCTCGCACGCCCCCCAGCTCGTCGACAGGATGTTCGCCTGGTCGGCGCTCACCATCGCGTTGAGGGCGTCGACCGGTCCGAACGACGTGTTCGGTGCCTCGTAGACGTCGAGCTGCGCCTCCGGCGCGAGCGCGGCGAGCATCTCGAGGTCGAGGACGGCCTCGCCGGTCCCCGAACCCTGCAGGTCGAATCCGTCGATCGGGATCGTCCGGATCACGGTGGTGTGGTCAGGACCGAAGAAGCACTCGTCAAATGCGGAGATGTCGCTGCGGAGGAAGGGCTCGAGCTCGAGCACCCCGATCGTCTGGCCCCCCCCAAGACCGCCAGCGGCATAGAGCCCGGTCAGTCCGTAGGCCTGCGCGATCTCGTCTTCGGTCCAGCCGTGGTTGACCAGAGCGTTCGCGGTCGCCGCCGCGCACGCCGTGGGCGCCGCCGGGTCGTGCGGGCTCGCGCGGCGCCCGCTCGCGGCCGAGCTGGCAGCAGAGCGCTCGTTGCGGGCGCGCACCATCATCGAATGCGGCACGACGAGGTTGTCGAGGCCCAGCACTGCCGAGATCGCGTGCGCCATCCGCGCGGGCAAGCGCGGTGCCGTCGACGGCGCCCAACCCTCCATGCCGCTCGCGAGCCGGTAGGCGACCAGGCGGGTGTGGAACGCGGCGTCGACCTCACCGACGGTTCCGGTCACCGGGATGATGAGACCGTTCGCCGAGACGGTCCCGACACGCAGTCGTGATTCCCGCAGCGCCCGCTCCACCACTGCAGTGCTCGCCACGGTGGGACCGAAGTCCGCCGCGAACGTCCTCGGCGTGAGATAGCGGTGATAGAGCGACGAGCCAGGCATCGAGACGGCTTGGGCGAAGGCGCTGAGCGCTGCGGAGTCGCGCGGCCGCAACGCGACGCCGAGCGAAATCACCCGCGACGAGGCAAGCGACTCTGAACGGCGGGCCCCAAATGGCCGGCTCGGCACGCCGCCCACGACGACGAGCGAATTCGTCGAAGGCTCCACCCGGTCCGGGGCACGTGACGCTCCCGAGGTCGGAGCGACGAGCACGGTCGCCGCGACGACCAGGGTCAGGCAGCCGACCGCGCGCACCGATCGGCGCGCCACGCGGCCAGAGGGCGCGCCGCCGGGTCCCGTCGTCGGACAATCCAAGACGTCAGACGTCCTAGCCGATCTCGACAACGGGTCTCCTCGCATCCCGGCCAGCCGTCACTTTCGGCCTGCGGCTGCCGACGATACCCGCTCTTGCTGTGGATCAGCCCACGACTGCCGGCCGCACGGACCCAACTTGGCTACCCTTGCACCCGTCCTCGTGGTCGAAGCGCTGGCCCGAGCGAGACACACTTCCGGAGAGGTGCGAGAGCGGCCGAATCGGACTCACTGCTAATGAGTTGACCTGGGAAACTGGGTCCGAGGGTTCAAATCCCTCCCTCTCCGCAGATGTGAAAGTGCTGTTCAGATGGGGTCTTCGCCGTCATGATGACCTCAGGATGCAGAGAGCTCGCATCAGCACAGCGCTTGCCGAGTCAATTGCGCGACGCGTGTTCGGTTGATGCCCGACACCTTGCCCCACCGTCCTGCGCTGCGAGGCGCAGGGGGTCGCCGAGTGCTCAGGGGGGCTTAGCAAGGTGGAAAAGCGTTGCGAGGGAGTCCTTGGACTCGACTTGAGCAGACATCGCCTCGACGCGTGCGTCGAATTCTGTATGGCCTCTCTGGAGTGTTCGATCGATCCCGCGTTGAGAAGCTGCCCACGATCGTTGAACTTCCCTAAGCTCGTTCAGTGAAATACCCGCTTCACGTCCGTGAAGACCGCTTCGGGTCTCCTCGAAACCTTCGGCCGCCACTGCGATCGCGTCGTCGTTCGGGCTCTCGCGCCCTCCACGCATCGCTCCACAAAGACCCCACCCCTGGGTCCCGCTCCGCACTTGCGAGCTCGCGAGGCACGGTTCGCCTCCATCGCGCGGCGTCGCACCTGCCCCTTTGCGACATGACGGTGGCGAGATCCGAGGTGCTCGCTCTCTTCAGCCTTTCGTGCCTGCCACCCACCGTTGCGTCGGGCTCCAGCGGGCACGGTGCGGCCAAGAACGGACCGTCGCGGTCACCCCGCGCGCTCGCAGGCGCGCCACGACAGCGGAAGCCTTGACCCTCGAGCCACGCCAGGAACGGTGCAGGGTCCGCCGGCCCTGCGCGACGTGCACGAAGTGTCCCGCGTAGCTGAGGGCGACAGCGACTGGGGCCGAGGAACGGATCTGGACGGCCAACTTCCCCCCGTCGCGCAGGACGCGGGCGCATTCGTCGAAGTACCGCAACTGCGCGGCGCCGGTCGGGACGTGCTGGAAGGTGATGTAGGAGAACACGACGTCGACCTCGCCGTCGGCGATTCCACCCAAGGACCCTTTCCCGTCGACCAACTGGTAGACGACGTTGGAGAACGTCGCGAGGTTGTCGCGGCACCGCTGCAGCATCTCCTCGCTCACGTCGACGGCGATCACGCTCCCGAACAGTTCAGCCAGCCGACGCGTCATGCGACCGACGCCGCAGCCGATCTCCAGGACGACCGCACGCGATCGGGGCTCGATCCCGCAGAACTCCAAGAAGCTGTCGGTCTCGGTGGCGCCTTGCGAAAAAAAGTCCTGCGATTCTCGGACGTGGCCCGTGGCCACGTACCACGCGGCGTTGCGCCTCGCCGCTTCATCCCAGTAGGCGCGCGATTCGCTTGCTGCCATCAACTGTCCCGCGGCGGTCTCGCCGTCGCATCCAGCACAAGGATCGGTCCGACCATCGCCGTCACCGCGATTCCTCGGTCGTTCCAGAGTCATCGTCGGGCGGCTCGGGGGCGGCTCGAGGCGTCGGATGGTCGTCTTGGGGGCGTGCCGACTGGCCGGGGGCCGGCGGTTTCGGGGAAACGGCCGGCCAACCCGGCGGCCTCTCTGGACCCTTCTCCGAGGCGACAGCCTCGCGCGGGGTTCCGGACGGCCACCAAGGTCCGGTCGACGGTTGCGAGGGCGGACTCGCCGGTGCCTGCCACGGCGACGCGCCGCCTACGGGACCGCTGCCCCACCAGACTCGGTCCGGCGGCGACCCTGCGCCGGCACGATCGGGCCCCGAATCCGATTCTCGGTCGAGCCCGGCCGGCGAGAACCCCTCCTTCCGTAGTCGGAGATCGAGATAGGCCACCGCGACGAACGCCACGACCACCGGGGCGAAGGCGAGCTCGACGAATGCCGAGGCGAGCTGCTCGGCGACGACCTGACTCGTCGCAGAAGCGTGAAAGACGGCCCCCACGATCACGGTCACGACGACCGTCCAGAGCAGCAGGAAGATTTCCACCAACAGGTAGCCGCCGAAGACAGACCACCATCGTCCCCGGACGAGATACGACGACCGAGCCAGTGCCTTCCGGCCCGTGCGTCGTTCGAGAACGACGACGGGCATCGCGACGAGCCACGTGAACCAGAGATAGACGCCCGGGAGGATGAACAGCAGCAATCCGAGGCCAGAGAGCACGCCGACGGTGACGCCGACCGTCACGACCGGTCCGGCCCGGGTGACGGCGACACGGAGGGACTGACGCCAGTCCGCCACCCGGGCCGCGGCCAGGTTCGTCGCGGCGTGCACGCCGGCCGCTTGTGCGAGAAGGTTCCCCAAGACGAACACCGCGATACCGGCCACTTCAGCCGTGCGCGCCGAACCCGTCGAGTTCAGATTCGTCACGCTCTTCGCCCGCCAATACGCAAGCGCGGCGCCTCCCACGACGAACGTCGGGACAAGAACGACGGCGGTCGCGCTAATCAGCACGCGGTAGTTCCCGAGGCCGAGGCTGATCGCGCTCGAGGCGAGCTCTCGCGCCGTTTTCGGCCGTGGAACGCCGTCGGCGGCGGCAGGACCGACCACGAAGTCGGACCGTACCAGGTCCAGCTCCCCGGGCCCCTCAGCGGGGACGAGGGCCCGGGTAGTATCGAGGATCCACGACGTGTTGTGGTCGCGACGCACGAAGGCGCCCGCAGGACGATCTGCGCTCGTAGCCCAATTGGATAGAGCATCTGACTACGGATCAGAAGGTTGGGGGTTCGAGTCCCTCCGAGCGCGCCAAATGAGTCCAATTCACAGGCCTAGCAAACAATGTCGTGCTCTCACCGGGGCCTTGAGGGTTGTTCTGCGTGCCTAGTAAGCGGGAGTGACACCGGAATGAATCTGACACCCGGAGTGGATGCACGTCGGGGTCAATAGCTGGTCCAGTCGCGGGCAAACCAGCGACGAATGCGGCTCGACCCGAAGTCGGACTTGTCGGTGACGTAGTCCCGGGAGGGGCCGTCGAACTGCCCGGAGGGTCGTTCGCCGCTCCTGAAAGTGACGTCCACGCGCCCGACCTGGTCGTGGCCGAACTCCACGTAGCAGATGCCGCGGCCGTCGTAGGTCTCCGAAGCTGGACGGCCACTGTGCTGGGCGATGATCGCATCGGCGACGACTGCGGCTTGTCCTTCTGCGAACACACCGGCCTTGGGAGCTCCGACGCTCGTCACGTCACCGACCGCGTACACGCCGGGAAAGCTGGTCTCAAGTGTCAACGGGTTCACCGGAATCCAACCGTCGACACACAGGCTCGACTGCTCTACCACGACCGGCGAACGGTGCACGGGCACGCCCAGAAATAGGTCATACGGCAACTCGCCGCCGTCGGCGAGCACGACCATCTTGCGATCCGGGTCGAGTGCCCGCACCAGCCGGTCGGGATGCCAGATGATGCCGCGTTCGGCGAAAGCCGCGAGCAACGCTTCCGATGCAGCCGGCGACGGCGGAATCGGAACACCGAACGGCATGACCAACGACACCTGGGAAACTTCGCTCAAGCCCCGCTTAGTGAGGTAGTCGTGCACCAACAATGCGGTCTCGCTGGGCGCTGGCGGGCATTTGAAAGGCGTCGAGGTCACGCCCACGACCACACGGCCACCCTCAAAACCCTCCAGCACGCCGCGCACCGCGAATGCGCCTTCGACCGTGTAGAAGTCATGGCCGCCTTCGATCAGCCCCGGTGTGGCCGCAGGATCAAGATCGGCCCCGAGGGCGACGACCATCACATCGGCGTCGAAGTGCCCAGCGTCGGTTTCGACGCTGCGGATTCCGGGGTCGATGGCGCGCACGGTGGTCTGAACGAAACGCACGCCAGGCTTGGCGAGCTCGCGGTAGGGATGCCGCACAGCCTCCGCGACGGTGCGCCCGAACATCACGTCGAGCTTGGAGAAGCCGAACACGAACCCATCGGCCTGATCGATCAACACGACGTCGACATCGTCGCCGAGCTCCTCGGAAAGCCGCGTCGTCAACTCCAAACCGCCGAAACCGGCACCCAATACCAACACTCGCATCACTGACTCCCGCCGCGAGGCCCGGCTGAGATGATCGACCGGGGTGCTGCTCGACCAAGGAGTTGCACATTCCGTCGCTGTATTTAGCCTAAGACAATGTACGCGGTCCTTCGCCCCCTGCGGAGCGAAAGGTTCGAGCCACTGAGTCGCGAGCGTCGTGGAGGTCGAGGAGGACGGAGTGAGGATTCCCCCCGGATCCCGTTTGCTACTGCCTTGCTACTGAACTCGGGCGTACCGCCAAGACTGGAGATGACTGGCAAGATGGGGCACGCGACCTGAGCTGGCCGTACGGACCAAAGCGCACAGGCTGGACTGAAGGGATGCCACTACGGATCAGAAGGTTGGGGGTTCGAGTCCCTCTGAGCGCGCTGAAATCTCCTGGTCAAGCGGTTGCACGCTCCGGGGTTGGCCCGAGGCTGGCCGTCGGAAGCAGCAGCAACACAACGTGCAGCGAGCCGGACGCCTTCGCCGAAAGACCTGATCTCCGATGTCGCCGGCGAGTGGAGCCAGCTCGACGGACAATGGGCATCTGATTCGGCGACAGGTTGCGTCCCACGTGCGGTGTAAATGGCTCGCGGCGCGGGCTCCGGCAAGAGCCTATGCGGCGGCTGTGATGATGTCGTCGGGCTGATCACCGAGGAGCTCGCTCCGGAGATCCTGGAGGAGCCGGAGCGCTCTCGGCGTCATCGTCATCCCCCGCCAGCCCTTGCGCTGGCGATCAAGGACCGCGAACACGAGTGCGACGCAGGTCCGCTCGCCCGGGAGTCGTCCGATCACCTTAGTCCTACGCCTCGTCGCGCCGAAGGTCCGCTCGATCAGGTTGGTGTGGCGGCACCTTCTCCAGTGTTCTTTGGGGAATCGGAGATGGACCGTGAGACTCTCGAAGTCCTCGACGAGGCAGGCGACTGCTCCCGGATGGGCCCGCTCCCACTGGGCTCGGAAGCCGTCCATCCGCTGGCAGGTCTCCTTCACGGCAAGCTCTCCGGGAGGCTCGGAGATCTTGTCGAAGACCTCCCACCGGTCGGCCTTGAAGGCGTCCTGATCGGCCTTGGAGACCTTGGCGACGGCGTTTCGGAGGCGGTGGATCACGCAGCGCTGGCGAAGGGCTCGCGCGAAGACCTGCTCGATCGCCGCGGTCAGTCCCGGCGCGCCGTCGGAGACGACGAGGAGCGGCGAGCCAAGCCCCGCAATTTGAGCCCTTCCAGGAAGTCCCGCCAAGCATCGGCGGACTCCGAGACCGCCGCAGCGAGGCCGACGAGGTGGGGCTTGCCGTCGGTGTCGATGCCCCAGGCGCAGAGCACCGGCTCGGCCGGCGAGTGCTCGTGGAATCTGAAGTTCGTGCCGTCCAAGAACAGGAAGTCGAGGCGGATCCTCGACAGGTCCCTCGCGGTGAACCCGGCGAACTCGTCCTTCACCTCTGGCGGATCCGGCTGACGGTCGAGCGCGAGAGCGCGGCTGCCAGCCGTTTCGCGATCCCGCCGGGTGCTTCTCGGATCGTCGCTCATAGGGTGCTCGACCCAAGAAGACGTCGACCTCGGCCTCGATCGCTTGCTGCATGAGGAGCCGGACCGTGAGCCGGCCGACCTCCTCGAGCACGCTCGAGGAATCGCGGTCGGAGCTGAACAGCGCGTCAATCTCTGCGCGGACGCGTTCGCTGGGGGATGTTCGTGGTGCGACGGGCGTCGGTCCTCCTTCGTGAGTTGTCAGGCTCTAGAAGGAACCTACGCCCGTTGCGCATTTACACCAGGGATAAGACGCGACCGCCCACCGAAGGTCGTGAGTGAAGGCGACAGGAGCGACATCGACCTCCCGGGGCCACGGAACACCTTCCCATCCGACTCTCGTCTCGGGCCGACAAAGTGGCGCCAGTCTACGTGCGCATGAGCACGTCAAATTCCCGGTTAGACCTTGGCGCGCGCACTCGCTCCCTGGCCCCGGCGCGCAACCGAGTCGACGGTGATCGCAATGATGAGAACGAGGGCCGTCACCATGAAGGTGGCTGAGGCGCTGGCGCCGAGCAAAGCCAAACCGTTGGCGATCGCGGCAATGACGAGACCGCCAAGGACGGCGTGCAGCGGCTTGCCACGGCCGCCAAAGAGACTTGTTCCCCCGATGACCGCGGCCGCCACTGCATAGAGCACGTACGTGCCCCCATCGATGTCCGTGGCGATCGAGCGCAGCCAGGAGGTATAGATGACCCCCGCAATTCCGGCCATCAGACCAGCAATCATGAACGAGATGGTCCGGATCAACGCCAAGTTGACGCCAGCTCGCCGGGCCGCTTCTGCGTTGCCGCCAATGGCGTACACATAACGGCCGTAGCGCGTATGTCCGAGAACGAAGGTTGCCACCAGCAATATGGTGAAGATGATCGGTATCGCCCAAGGCACACCCTCCACCACGGTATGAAAAGTTGCCGTATGGATGCCCCGGTTGGTGTTGCAAACCAAGACCAGCAAGAAACCCGCGACCCCTGCTAGGAGCACCTTCACGGCGGTGACGCCGAGGGGAGGAGCGACGAGTCCCGCCGCACGGCGGCGGCTGTCCCGGAAGATGGTGAGAGACCCGAAGGCAACAACGAGAGCGGCCATGGCGATCCAACCGGCGAGCGGGGTGAGATCCCCCGAGACCAGGTCGACAATGTACGTGTTGGAAACCGAGATCACCCCGCCGACGGCGACGTTCAGGTGATCGAACATCCAGATCATGACCCCTTCCCAGCCGATCAGGCCTGCCAGGGTGACGATGAAAGAAGGGAGCCGCAACCGGGTGATGAGCGTGCCATGGATCAACCCGATGATCGTCGTACCCCCCACCGCGGCCAAGATGGCCAGCCACCAAGGCACGTTGAACGGAGGGGCGACGAGCGCCGCCATGACGCCCCCGCCGACCCCGCCCACGAACCCCACCGAAAGGTCGATCTCGCCGAGCAGCAGAACAAAGACCTCGCCCATCCCGAACAGCATGATGACGGCGGCTTCGATGAGAAGGTTGACGATGTTCCCAGCCGTGAGGAATAGCGAGTTTTGGACCTGGAAGATGACGATGATCGCCAACAGGGCGCCGACCACCGGCAGTATTCCGCTCTCGCCTCCCCGGACTCGCCGCCACCACGCGGATACGTAATCCCCAAGCGTGTTGACTAGGGCTTCGCCGGCGAAGAGTGTGACATCCTCGAGGTCGTCTTCGGGTTCTTCAACCTGTTCCGGTGCTCCAACAGTCGCGCCAGCAGGTGCGGCAGGGTCCTCCTCGGTGCCGCTAACCGGAGGTCGCGTGATTGCCATTGTTTCAGCCTTCCGTGGTGGCACTGCCCGTGGCGGTGCCAGCGAGGGCTGGCCCATCGGACATGCCTTTTGCGTACGTTCCAACGGTCATCAGCTCGATGACGCTCTGACGATCGAACTCAGAGGCAGGGCCCTGCACCACCATCTCGCCGAGATGGAGGACGGCGATGCAGTCAGCCGTCGCGAAGACATCGTTCAAGTTGTGAGAAATGATCAGGACGGCGTAGCCCTGCTCTGCGAGGCGCCGGACGAGCGTCAGAACCATCTTCGTCTGAGCCACGCCCAGCGCCGCGGTGGGCTCGTCCAGGATCATAAGCTGTGAGTTCCACAGCACCGCCCGGGCAACAGCGACCGACTGGCGTTGGCCACCCGAAAGAGACGCGACGGGCTGGCGCATGGATCGCACCGTCGTCACTTGCAAGTCGGCGAGCGTGCGCCGTGCCGCAATCTCCATCGGCGCTTCGTGCAGGACGGCGATCTCCGTCAACTCCCGGCCAAGGAACAAGTTCTGCACGATGTCGAGGTTGTCGCAAAGCGCAAGGTCTTGATAGACGGTGGCGATCCCGAGTTCTGCCGAGTCCCTTGGGGTGTGGATGTGCACGGGCTTTCCCCGCCAGATGATCTCGCCAGCATCCGCCGGCATGATGCCCGAGATGATCTTGATCGTCACGCTCTTCCCGGCACCGTTGTCACCGCACAAGGCGGTCACCAGTCCGGCCTGGATGGTCAGGTCTATCCGCTTCAGGGCTCTCACCGGCCCGAATCTCTTGTCGATTTTCCGCATCTCGAGCAACGGTGCTCCCCGCTCGAGCAAAGCCTCAGCCATTCTGCGCTCCCGTTCCTTCAGGCGCTTGGTGCTGTCATCAGGCCAAGATTAATTTGTCACGCGCCAGCTCCCGGGACAACGACCACCGGGGCCGTACGCGGGCATCTGGGCCGAACAACGGCCCAGATGCCCGCACAGCTACTGCTTCACGTACTGCCTAGTGACGCCTGTTACGGCGTAATCCCAGCTGCCTTGCAGGCAGCGGCGTCCGCGTACGGCTCGGCGCACAGCTGAGACGGCGGGACGAACTTGTCCTTGATAACGGTCGAGGCCATGTTCTTTGTGGTCACCCATTCGGGCGTCCCAAGCACGGAGGGCACCGCCACGTGCTCAGTCGTGTCTTCGACTGAGCCGTTCAAGAGCGAGGACGGCGGCGTCACATGCGCACGAGCGTAGACGGCAAGTGCTATCGCCGCCTGAGCCTCGATCCAGATCGGCTTGTAGACGGTGCCGCACTGATACCCGGTGAGCACGTTGCCCAAGCCCGTCAATGTGGCGTCCTGTCCCGTCGCCGGAATGCTGTGGGGCTTTACGCCCAGGGTCTTCAGGTAACCGATGATCGGCGCGGCATTCTCGTCATTAGGCGACAAGATGGCGTTGATGGTCGGGTGCGTCGCGAAGAAACCCGTGAACTCAGTGAGCGCCACGGTGGGCGTCCAGGTGCCCGCGGGCCGACCGGCCAGCTTGTAGGTGTGATTCGCGAACAACGGCGCCAGAACCGCGTTGTAGCCGTTATAGAACAGGGTCGCGTTGTTGTCCGTGACAGCACCGTGCATCTCGAGGACATCCGGGCTCTTCACGTGCCAGGCCTTGATGCAGCTCACGAGCCCGTTGCCAAGCAGCGTGCCAACGTAGACGTTGTTGAAGCTAACGTAGTAGTCCCGGCTGCCGCCCAGCGTGAGACGGTCATAGTCGATCGTCGTGACGCCGTGAGCCTTGGCGTAGGACTCCATCGAGGCCCCGACACCCGCGTCGAGCGGGTCCACCAGCAGAACAGTGTCGCCCTTGGTGATGTCAGCCTCGGCGTCTGCGAGCTCGGTGGCATCGCTGCCGTGCGCGTTGACCACAGAGAAGTCGGACGCCGGCACGCCGGCATCCATTGCCGCTGTGGTCAGGTCCGGAGCGTCGAACTCGACATAACGAGTCGACGAAACGGTGTCAGGCAGAATGGCACCGATACCTCCGGTGCCCTCGGCGACAATCGGCTTCAGGAGCGCCATCGTCGAGTAACTAGTGTTGAACGTGTTAACCGAGACCGTCGTCGCCTGACCCGATGCCCCCTGCGCGGCAACACCCGCCAGCACCGCGGCCATGAGCATCGCGACCGATGCTGCTCCCAGAACCCTCTTTGTTGTTTTTCTCATATGTCCTGATCTCCCTTGTTTGCCCAGCTCAGAGACATGAAAACACGGGCCAACCAGCCGGGCTGGCGATTCCCCGGACTCCTCCCCACCAAGTAGACGATGAATACAACCTTCGACAGCCCTACAGAGCCGACCGCAACGCTTCTGGTCCACTCCAGCAACATGACCGTAAACCTCGAGCGGTGAACGAGCCGTGAACAACTGGCCCGGATTGTTAACAAACCATGAAAGGTGACACGGAGCTCTCGTCCGGGCCTTTCTTCCGCCGTGTCGCCCTTCATCTCAACTGCTCTACGCGCTGCGGGCACCTCGATGAGCGGAGAGGGCCTTCATCGCTCGCTCAGTCGGGCACGAAACGGTAGCCAGCTCTCGGTTGGGTGATGATCACGGGCGAACCGTCCCGGCTTTCGAGCTTGGCCCGCAGACGGCGAACATAAACCCTGACGTACTCGGTCTCGGTTGCGTAGCCGGGCCCCCAGACCCGTCTCAGCAGCTGAGCGTGGGTCAGGAGTTTGCCTCTGTTAGCCGCAAGCTCCCGCAGGACGGCGAACTCAGTCGGGGTAAGGTGCACCGCCTCACCTGCCCGAGTGACGAGACGTCGCTCCAGGTCGATGACGAGATCTCCGACTTCGATCCGAAGCGGTGAAGCGTTCACGGGCTCTGCGGGACGGGAACGCCGAAGCGTTGCCGTGATTCTGGCCAGGAGCTCTTCGATCCCGAAGGGCTTGGTGATGTAGTCGTCAGCGCCGAAGTTCAGCGCCGCGACCTTGTCGTTCTGGCCGCCTCGCGCCGAGACGACGATGATACCTACCGCCGAGCGTTCCCTGATTTGGCGGCATAATTCGATCCCGTCGACGTCGGGCAGCATGAGGTCGAGCAACACGATGTCGGGAGCCTCTGTCTCGACTAATTCAAGGGCGCGGGATCCCTCCCCGGAAGTGCAGGTGTCGTAGCCCCGCACGGTGAGATTGCTCCGGATGAGGTCGACGATGTTCGGGTCGTCTTCGATGAGCAGGGCCTTCGTTCGCCGCTCGACGTGGCTCACGTGAGGGTCTCCGCTGGTCCTTCCGCCGGCAGCAGCATGAGAAAACACGCTCCGTTCTCGATCTCTTCCAGGCTGATGTGTCCGCCGTGTGCTTGCACTATTCCCATGACGATCGACAGCCCCAAGCCGGCACCGCGAGGGCTGGTCCCGTCGCGTGCCCACGGCTCGAACAGGTGGCTCCTCAGCGGAGATGGGATGCCCTTGCCGTTGTCCAAGACACGGATCGCCACGCGGTCGGGTCTGGCCAACCACGCTTGCACCTTGACCTCTATTCCGGGAGCGTTGTGGCAGAAGGCGTTCTCGATCAGGTTGACGAAGACTTGTTCAAGGCGATCGTGATCGCCCCACACCGGCCCGATTTCCGGTGGGCAGCTGATGGACACGGCCTGTGCCTGTTCCGCGGGAAGGCAGGCGACTGCGGCTTCAATGATCAGGCTGAGGTCACACCAGTCTGGCTCCAGGCGCAGCAGATCAGACTCGATGGCGGAGAAGTCGAGCAGGTCCCCGACCAGTCGGCCCAGTCTGGCCGACTCCCCGGCGATCCGATCCAAGAACCGCGTCTTGGACTCGTCGTCCCAGGTGACGTCGGCGGCCAACATGCTGCTCGCGTAACCGCGAATCGCGGTGAGCGGTGTCCTTAGCTCATGGCTCAAACGGGAAAGGAAGTCACGCTGGAGCTGTTGGGAATGGAGCAATGCTGCCGCGCGCCGGTGCGCTTGCTCTGCTTCCTCCCGCTCGAGGGCCAACCGCACCGAGTTTGCCCCGTCCGCGAGCAGAGCCAGAGCGTCGTCGGGGAGGTCCGCCACGTGCCAGCGGGCGATCAGCACTGCCCGGCCGCCGGGAGCACCCAAGGTCGTCACCACGACCTGACCGGTGACGCCGTGCCCGAGCGGGCAGGGACGCCCCAGACGGGTTGCGACACGAAACGCCCGAACAGCGTCCGACTCGTCGCGACCCGCGGGCTCAGGGTGAGATTGGTTGTTGGTGTCGATAAAGGCGACACAGCGCGTCGACCCACCGGACGGCCTCACCCAGAGTTCGATCTCCGCCGCTTGGAGGCCACGCTGCAACGATTGCAATGCCGAGAGGAGCCCGCGCGATACCGGTTCCGGGCCGGCGAGGGTCTCGAGGACTTCCCGGATCGTCTCTAGTACTCGGTTGCGGGCAGTCACCTCGCCGAAGAGCTGGTCGCGCTCGATCGCTCCGGCGGCATAGCCGGCGTAGAGGGAGACCAACTCCATCTGATCCCGGTGGGGACGACCGACCAACGGTTGACACCCGGTGAGCACACCGATCAGCCCTCGAGAGCTGATGAGCGGTACTGACCAAGAGCTGTGTATGCCAGCCGCCGCGCACAGCGAAGAGAACTGAGTCCAGGCGGAGCTCTTGTCGACGTCTTCATCGATCACGGTCCGCCCGGTGGCGGCCGCCATCCCCATCGGTCCACCGGAACTACCGACGGGAACGGTAGCCCAAGCATCGAGAACCGCAGGCGGGAAGCCCGTCGACGCTACGCAGCGAAGACTCCCGTCTTCGACGAGATGGATGCACAGCTGCTCGGCACGAAGCGCGGCCCCAAGCGCCGAGACGATGAGAGGCAAGCTGGACTTCAGCTTCGCCGACGCTAGTTGGTCGACGAGGTTCTGCAACCGGCTGAGCTGCCGCCGGGCGGTCACGTCGGGCGCGTGGCCGGACATGATGGCTACGACGTCGTCAGGATGGGTTTCCGCCGGAGTCAAGTCGGCCGCGACGCGCCCGCGGCGCAGGACAAGGATCCGATCTGCCAGGTTGAACACCTGCTCGACGTCGTGGGACACCAGCAGGATGGTGGTGCCCAGAGCCTTCAACTTGGCGATCAGGTCCTCTATCTGCCTCGTCTCCTGGACGCCAAGAAGGGCAGTCGGCTCATCGAGCACGAGTAAGCGTGGTCGGCCCTGCATCGCCTTTGCGACAGCGACCAACTGACGCTGGCCGCTCGACAACGAGTCGACCGGACGTGTGACGTCGACGTGGATTCCGTACGAAGAAAGGATCGACTTGGTAGCGCGGCTTGCTCTCCGGTCCGAGACCAACCAAGGGCTGCGCTCTTTCCCGAGGAAGAAATTCGCGGCGACATCGAGGTTGTTGCAGAACGCGAGGTCTTGCCAGACCACAGCCACACCACTGCTCGCGGCATTTGGGTGCGAGCGCACGCGCACGCCCTCGATTAGGACCTCGCCAGCGTCAGGATTGATGTCGCCCGCGATACAGCGCACAACGGTCGACTTACCGGCACCGTTCTCGCCTGTGAGTGCCACAAGCTGGCCAGGCGCGACTTCGAAATCGACACCGTTCAACACCCGGAGATTGCCGAAGCTGAGGACAAGACCCCGGAGCTGCAACAGCGGCGGCGCGAGTCGAGGACCTGATGGGGATGCTTGCAGGGAGGCGGTGGTCATCTCCTAAAGTGTGCTCCGTTTCCAGGCTTCACGCCGAGTCCCGTCGCTCCAGCACGGGGAATGGCGGCCTCCAAACCGGCGAGGCGTATCGCGCTCGAAATAGGCGCGCCCAGGTTCGAGCCGGCGTGGTCTTTGCTGTTTGGTGGCCGTTGACCTCCTTTATTTGCTTTGCTGAAGCCAGTTTCGGCCCTTGTGGGCAAGCCTCCTCGTTCTTGCGCTCGTGCGCGGCAGCGTCCTCGTCGCAGCCTCCTGCGGCGGTTCAGTTTCGCGCGTCGTCGCGAGCAACGGCTGAACCACCACTTCGATTGCCGCGTCGGCATCACAAAGCATCACCAACCCGCGGTGTCCCTCTCGGCAGCCTGTCGCCACCGCCAGCGTTGCCGCTCGGCTCCGTGCGCCACGGGTAACACGGGCCGACCGCGAGCTCGCCGGAGGCTGCAATCCCAACGGGATCCTTCCTCAACGGAGAGACACTGCGCAGTCACCTTCCGGATCGCCGGACGCCTCGACCTCTGCCAATCCGGCGGCGGCGTCCGACGTGCCGAGGAACGGTGGCCCCCGCGGGGGAACCCCCGAGGTCCGCTGGTCGGGCCTCGTGCGCGGCGAGGAGCTTCACGCCTGCGACGATGGGGGTCTTGCGCGAAGCGCACCGAGCGTCACGGTGCGTTGCACCGGGGTGAATCGGGCGGTCAGAAGCTGAACAGTCCTTGGCTGGAAGCGGCGGCCGATTCCCGATCGGGATCGACTCGGGCGACATATCCCGGGAAGCCATTGCTCCGCGCAAGAGCACGAGCTGGCTCAGAAGCCGAGTCGGAGGGGGCAGAGGAGCGTTGGTTGGGCGTTCGAGAACAATGATCGGTCCGGCGGATTCGTGATACGCGACCATCCCTGCAACCAGACACGTGTGGGGCATCCGGGGAGGCGCGACAACAGGAGCGGCGTGCGCGGACCCTTGTTCCGATGTTCCCCGCGTTTCCTGCCGCCATAGTTGTCCGGTTTGCACGCCACGAACCGCAAGGAGAAGTTGGCGTGATGGGTGACCGGCACGGCTGGGAGCGGGTCGCGAATCGACGCGATGTGATCGCAACTAACCGAAGACATGTGCGAGACCGATTCGTGGATGGTCGGTCACAACTTCGCGACAGTCAATAGTGCGCGATAACCCGAACTGAGCCGGAGAGCTCCTGGGGGAGGATTACATACTCTGAGGCCCGGTTGAAGTGTTCCCAGGAATGTCCATCGAGATCGACAGAGCGGATCAGCCTTCCGTTCGGCACCCTGAGGCGCAGGATCACCGGTCCTTCGCGCCTGCTTGGAAGGTCGACCGTTGCTTCGATGACATCCGAATCGATTCCCGAGCGGATCTCGTAGGTGATTGGTCCCCAACGCGTTTGCGACTCGGTCACTCGCACACGGCATCCGTCTGCAAGCCAGCGACGCGGTACCGCCTTGGCGAGCCACACCTCGAACGCAAGAGAATCCTCGAATACCAACATCCATTTTGTCAGTATCGGGATTGTGAGCTGTGCCGGAGCACAGTACGGCAAGTGCTCGGCACGGTCGCGGTCCATGTCGACGCACTCGAACGCCGTCCAGGTCCCGCGCGTGTGCATGTGGAAGGCATGCGCGTAGTAGAGGAGGAGGAACTCGCGGACGAGGTCATGCTGGATCATCCCGTACGCCTCGCCACAGGCGGTGAAGGCGACAACGAGGTTCCTGTTGCCGAAGATCCCGAGGGTCGAGTCACCGTGTGCTGCAGCTGCATCGAGGATCGTCTCGACGCTTTGGCGATCGAGGATGCCCGAGTAGAGCATCTCGGACCAGACCCGGTTCTCGTCGAAAGACTCCGGACAGCTGCGATACGGGGCGTCGAGGTGGAGAGCGCGCGCTCCGGCGAAGAGCGGCAGGGTGCGGATGCCGTCTCGTTCGATCCAGGATCGATCGACAGCTCGCCTCACATCGTCGGCGAGGACTTCTGCCTCCTCGAGAAGTCGCGCTCCTCTTGCCGTGAGTTCTTCGTCATGCCGGCGCGAGCCCATCGCGCGCCACGCCCTTCCGATGTCGCGCAGACCTCGCCAGGCCTCCGTGCTATTGGAGAAGTATGGTCGCTCGTAATTCTGACTGCGAAGCGTCGGAGTGTCGAAGCTGATGTCAGCCTCGTGGCGCCCCGCGATCAGCCCGAACGCGGGATCATCGACACGACGGAGCATGGCCTCTTTGCGCCGCGAGAGGAGAAGTTCGGCGATTGCGACGATCTTGTCATGGTGCGCGAGAAGGAGCGAGTCGTCCTGAGCGAGCTCGTGGAATCGAGCGAGAACGGTGAGCATCCGCCCGTACTGACCGATCTCCGGTCCCCGGTAGCGCAGCGAGCCGTCGGAGCGCACGAAGCATGAGAGGTACTGGTCGAGGTAGCGCCTGGCAACGTCGAGATGACCCCACTCGAGGTAGCACGTAACCGCGCTGGTCAGAACGTCCTGCAAGCCGTCATGCTCGGACCCGCCATAGGCGCGATCCACCACCCCGTAGCGCGGGTGGTCACCGAAACGCGTGATCATCTCTCGCGCCATCGAGTGACGACAGAAGTCGACGATCCACTTCTCGGGAAGTTCGAGCTGCATGCCTCCCGAGAGTCGGTCGTGCCAATACCGATGTAGCCCGGCGAGGTCCCGATAGAACACTTCGGGTGGTGGTTCTTCAGGCCAGGGATATGGCATTTCGGAATCGAAGTAGTGCGCCTCGCGGACCTCGCCGTGTTCGACCTTGACGTACCGGTACCAGACGGGTTGGAGTTGGACAGAGGGCGCTTCTGGCTTGGCGAAGATCAGGCTCTCCCAGCGCGTGCCCCGCTCGACGGGGTAGCCGATGCACACCGCGGGAAGCCAGCTGCCCACCAGTCCCTCGAGTAGGAATTCGCGCTCGATGGCCTCGCCCAGCTCGAGTGAGACGGCGAGCGGTTGGATCCGCGGCCTCGCCCGCACGGGGTTGTAGTAGATCGGGACGACGTCGTGGCAATCGGGCGACCCGACGAAGGTGTGGGGCAGTTCGTAAGCACCGGCACGGGCGCGGCGGATCGGAGGAAAGAGCTCGCTCACCTGCTCTGGATCCGGATCGCCCTCGCCCGCGAGCATCTGCTCGCGAAGAATGTCTCGCCTGGCCCCACGGATGGCCGCCTTGGTGTATCCGCCGTAACAGCGGGTCTCGTCCACGCGGGTGGGCACCATGGACTTGGCCAGTTCAAGACGTACGCCCGAGGTCCCGACGTAAACGATTCGTCGGTTCTCGTCGCGGTCTTGCCCGGGACGACCTACATCATGGCGACTCCGCTGGTCGGGGTCGTCGTCGCTCGCGTGCTCCTCGAACACCGCGAGGCGCTCGCCCCAGAGTTCGAGGCAGGCCATCAGGGTCCAGGCGCCGGTCCGTTCGTGTCGTTCGAGATGCTTGGTTCCCGCGGAGCCGAGCACCTCGACTCCCTCGCCGACTGCGAGGACGAGCGGCGGCGAGCTGCTCGCGCCGCGGCACACGCTCGCACGCTCGTCACGCGGCTCCTGCTCGACCGGCATCCCAACTCACGTATCAGGCTGGAACACGAGGCTTGATGTGGTTTCGCCAAGGTCGTCGAGGCGCAGGATCCCCCCGACGTTGGCCACGGCGACCCAGGGGAGCCAGTCTCGAGTGAGACCGCGTCCGCGGGGGATCGCCAGGCACCAGTGCTCCTGCTGCCAGCCCGGTCCCCGCAGGTCGAACGTCCGACCTGGAAAACCGAGCATCGCCTTGGTCCCATGGGTAACCAGGCGAGCCACCTCGAGAAAGTGTTCGTCACCGGTCAGGCGAGAAAGGCTGGCAAAGGCAGCAGCGTTCATCGCGAGGAAGCCGTCACAGGTCGAGACCCCGGTCGCGATCAGCTGCTCGCCGATCGTCGGCACACCCGGCTTCCAGTGGAGGCCGCCCTCGTCCGCGTCTACGGGCATCGAGACGTTCCACGCGTAGATCCACGTCTCGGCGATCGAGGCCGCGGTGACGGCACGCCGCAGCCAGAGGTCTTCGCCGGTCGCCGTGTGCAGTTCGAGGAAACCCTCGAGCGAGTAGATCGCGGCCTCTTTGTCGACGACGTCGGGGTTGTCGAGGGTTGCTCCCGCGAAACAGCCGTCACGGCCACCCGACAGCCAAGTGAACTCAGCCGCGCGAACGGCAGCTTCGAGGTAAGCAGACTTGCGAGTGGCGCTGGCAAGTCGGACGAGAAAGGCGATTGGCACGTGGCTGGAGGTCCGCGAGGGCTCCAGCACGACGCCGGTGCCCGCCTCCCAAGCGCGGGGGAACGAGCCGTCAGGGTTCTGCGCGGAGAGGAGCCAGTCTCCGCCGCTCTGCGCCCAGGCGAGCCAGCGGCCGCGGTCCCGTCCTCGCGATGTCTCGTGTGACCAGGCTTTCAAGGTGCCCGAGCATCCGTCCGCGATCGATCGTGTGTGGACGGCGGCGGCACCGCCAATTGTCCGGTAGGTCGTGGGGCGACCGGACGCGAGGTCGAAGCCCTCCCCGCGTGGCGGGTCGAGTTCGAGTCGGACGAAGGAGTCGAGGATCTGCTCGCCGAGCGTGGCGTAGCGGATCCCCGTCGGTCCTCCGACCCGTTCTCCGACGCGAAGCAGGACGTAAGCCGCGTCGGTGTTCGCCCCGACAAAGCCCATGATGGCCCGAGCATTCGGTTCACGACGCCCGGTCACGGCATCGACCTCCAGGGGTACCCCGGCAACCCTGCCGTTCGTCACCACTTGGTCGGCGAGCACCGAGGTGCTCATGGTCACGACGTCATCGATGTCGACGGACGTCACTCGGGGCACCAGCTTCTCCCAGGCCCAGCGCCACGAGGCAGAGAAGAAGTCGGCCGGGGTCGTCGTCGCTCCCGAGCGGAACACCAGCTGGTAGCGGTGAGTGACCCCCTCTGTCAAGGGGTGGAACCTGCGCCGCCAGCGCCGGTGCTGACGAAGGGGTCCAGCACCGGTGCTGTAGGTAGTCGGACCCTCGGTCCCGGGGAACCAGGCTCCGACATGCACCCGGCCTCCGAGCGCAACCCCGCCGAGCGAGGCAAATCCGAGTCGCTCGTCGACCAACGTCTCGCCCCCGGCCACGGCACCGCGGTCGGCTTCGGTGGTTGGAGCGCCATCCGGTGCGTGTAGCACCGCCATCCAGATGCCATCGGGGTAACGCAGCGCGAACATGGGCGCAGCCAGGCGGTCTTCACGGCAGAGCACGTGGCGTGCCCCCCCGTGGCGAAGCTGCGGGCTACCGATGGACCACTTCGGGACCGGTTCGCTGTCCCCGTACAGCGCGCCGGGAGCGAACGGAACGACGTCACGCCAGCTTGCAGGGTCACGGCGAGCCAGCGCGAGCGACGTCATGAAACCGTCGTCCTCGCCTCCTCGGACGGTGACCTCTCGCGTCACCGTGACCTCCTGACCAGCAGCGCGCCAGGTGTCCACCACGAGAAGCGACGTGCGCGGGCTCAGCCGCACCTCGGCGACGCCTGACAGACCGTCGATGGTCGGCCGCACCGTTTCGTAGCCGTGCCATCGACCGGTGATCCGCCCCGACGCGAGAACGACCCCCACCGGGCGGCGCTGCACCCATTCAACACCGCCCAGGACGATCCGCACCCCAAAGGACCCTGTGTTGGGCACGGCGGTGCCGTTCGCGGGGCGAGATTCGATGGCCGTCACTCGAGCGTCACCGCCTGGCCCGAAGGATCTCTCGACCATCGCGAAGGCCCTAGCCTCGGATGCCAGCGGTGGCGAAGCTGGGCACGATCAGCCGCTGGAACACAAGGAACATAAGGACAATCGGCACCGTCAAGAGAACGACCCCAGCCATCTGAACCGTCGTCAACGTGTAGAACTGCGACTGCAGGCTGTTCAGGCCGACCGTCAACATGTAGTGATTCGGGTCCGTTGTGAATGTCACGGGGATCATGAAGGCGTTCCACGTCCAGGTCCCCGCCAGCAGGGCCTGCGTCGCGATACCGGACATGGTGAGTGGGACGGCGATCGTGAAGAACGACCTGAACCGCCCGGCGCCGTCGATCACAGCGGCTTCCTCGAGGTCGGTCGGCAGCGCCTGGAAGGACTGCCGCATCAAGAAGATCAGGAATGGGTTGGCGATGAACGGGATGATGAGCGCCTGGTAGGAGTTGAGCCACCCGAGCTGCGCCACGAGCAGGTAGAGCGGGATCAGGATCGCCTGGAGCGGCACCATCAAGATCGCGAGCACGACGAGAAACGTGACCGTCCTGCCCGGGTATCGGATACGAGCGAGGGCGTATCCCGCCAGCGTGTTGACCACGACGGCACCGACGATCACACCGAAGGTGACAAAGGCGGTGTTCCCATACCAGCGAAGCACGGGAGCGTTGTCGAAGACGTAGCGGTAGTTCCACAGCGTGAGCCTGCCGAACGAGACGAGACGCGGATAGTCGGCCGGCAACTCGAACGACGTGTAGAGCGCGAACAGTATTGGCCCGGTTGCCACCACCGCGCCGACGATCAGGACGCCGTACTTCACCACTTTGCCCGCAAGGCGCGTGCGCGGGGTGCTCATGACCGCTCCGGGAGAAGCCGTCTCGTGAGCGCCATGCCGAAGAACACGATGACGAGCAAGACCACCGCCACCGCGCTGCCATAGCCGAGATCGTTCAAGCGGAATGCCTGCTGGTACAAGAAGATGACCAGCGTCGCTGTCGCTCCGGCCGGGCTGCCGAGGATCGCGCCGCTGGAAGCGATGACGTAGGCCTGGTCGAAGATCTGGACCGCTTGGATGAAGCCAGCGACAACGACGAAGAACACGTGCGGCCGAACGCTCGGCACGGTGACGTGGCGGAACCTCTGGAAGACGCCCGCGCCATCGACCTTCGCCGCCTCGTAGAGCTCTGCTGGCACGTTCTCGATGCCGGCCATGAACACCACGACGTACAGGCCGATGTACATGTAGACGTACACGATGACGAGGAAAGGGAGCGCGTAGCTCGGATAGGCGTACCACGTCGTGTTGCTCACTCCGAGGACGCGGGCCGCGGCCGTTGACAGCGGGCCACCCTCGACGAAGAGCTTCATGAACACGGTCGTGACCGCGACCGTCGAGGTCATGTAGGGAAGGAAGAACGCCGTTCGGAAAGCTGTCTTGCCGAACCCGACGCTCTGCAGGATCGAAGCCAGCACAAGTGCCACGACCGTCTGGGCCGGAACGACGAGCACGACGAACGTCAAGGTGATGAACAGCGAGTGGTGGAAGGCCGGGTCCTCCCAGAGCTGACGGAAGTTCGTGAGCCCGATGTAGCTGCGCTGCGAGAAATGAAACAGGTTGACGCGCTGAAACGCCAGGATCACCGTTTCGACAATCGGGTAAATGAACCACACACCAAGGAGGGCTGCTGCCGGCGCGAGGAACGCGTACGCAGCACCCCAGTCTTGTCGCTCACGCGCCGATGGGAGCCGCCAGTGCCGGGAGGATGGCTTGCTGGCGGCTCCCAAACGGCGAAGGTGGTTCACTCCCGTAAGAGCCTTTCGAAGACGCCGTGACGGCTTGACCTGCGACACGGAGTGCCCAGCGAATGGGCCCGGGCGCCCCGCGGATCCTGCTGCGTACGCCGCCTCTCCAGCAGGGTGGACCTTACTTCACCCCGTACTCCTTCTGAAGCGTGTCGAGCAGTGCTCGAACGGTTCCGCTGTGGTTGAGGATGATGCTCTCGAAGCCCGAGACGAGCGCGTTGCCGAACCCGATCGTGCCCGGCGGGTAATCGAGCGTCAGGCCGTTAGCGAGCACGGAGTCCGTGATGCCGTGGTACTTCGGCGTGCTCTGGCGGTACTGGTCGATGTACTTCGTCATCGCCGGCACAAAGCCGAAGGCGGTGTCCGTCGCCACGTAGTGCTCGGCAGCCGCGTCCGTCAGGTACTTGATCAGCTCAATGTCAGCCGTCGGGTCCGGCGAGTGCGACGTGATCGAATACGACCCGCCATAGGTCACGACGAACTGCTTGCCGGTGGAGGTCGGGATGGGTCTCAGCGCGTAATCGACACCGGGAGCGCTCGAAGCCATGAAGCCGATGTACCACGGCCCGCCATCGGACATGGCTGCATCGTTATCGCCCAGCGCGACGCCGTCCCATGACGCGCCGACCTGGTCGGGCAGAACCGCCGCGTGCTCGTTAAAGAGCTTGACGAGGAACTGCAGCCCCGCGATATTCGCGCTCGAGTTGATCGTCTTCCCGTCATTCCAGCTGCCACCGAAGGCGAGCACGTACTGCGTCAGGTGGAACAGGTTGTCGAGAATCGTGAGGCCGGCCTTCCCGGTCTTCTGGTAGACGGTCAGCGCGTCCGCGCCCACCTGCTGCATCGACGTTGGGAGTGTCGTGATACCCGCAGCCTTCAGCATCCCCATGTTGTAGACGAACGCCGAATCCTGGAGGTAGAGCGGGATGCCGTAGAGGTTGCCGTTGATCGTCCAGGCGTTTACCAGCGCAGCCGGGTCGACGCTCAGGTCCAGGTGCTCGGCGGCCACGAGCTTGTTGAGGCTCAGGAGCGCGCCTTCCCTGGCGTACTGGCCCACAGGGGCGGAGTTGTCCCACACGATGATGTCGGGGATCGTCCCCGCCGCCACCTGTGTCGGCATCTCGGTGAGCTGGTCGTCGTACGTCGCGTACACGACCTGCTTAACGTTGATCCCGGGCAGCGCCTTCTCGGCCGCAGCGATGACGTGGTTGTAGTACGGGTCGATGTTCGCTCCGCCGGCGTAGCCAAGCGTGATCGTCACGGTCTTGGCTCGCGCGCTGCTGGCACCCGTCGCGGGTCCCGTCGCCACGACGAGGGCCGAGACCATCGCTGTCGCTGCGACGATGACCAGCACGCCGAGCGCTCGACGAGGTCGACGACGTGCCGCCAGAAGCTTCGATTTGCCTTGGCTAAAGATGGAAGCACCCATCGGAATCTCCTTTTCCCTCTGGCTACGCCAGCATCTCGCGCCCTCTACGAACCACCACTCAACTTCTCGGTCGGGCGCTGACCACACACTGCAGGACTCTTAATCGAGAAATCCTTTTCCTAAACTACGCCTGACTCTGTCACTCGTCAACCTCTGGGCCAATAGCCGTGTAGTAGCAGCACTAGAGACACGCGGCGTCCTGGCGGTGAATCGACCTGATCATTGAACTGTTGTGCTAGAGTCGGAAACAATGAGATCAGAGCAGGAAACTCGATGGCCTTCCCGGTTGGCAGACGTTGCCACTAGGGCGGGTGTGTCGATCGGCACCGCCTCGAAGGCGCTCAACGGGCAGGGCGCGCTCCGCCCCGAGACGCGTGCCAAAGTCCTCTCGGCTGCTGAGGAGCTGGGATTCCTTCCGAACGCGCTCGCTCGGAGCCTGGTGCGGGGGCGGAGCTTCACGGTCGGGCTGATTGCAACTGACCTGGTCGGCCGTTTCAGCATCCCGGTGATGCTCGGTGTGGAGGACGCGCTCGGCGCCGGACGGATCGCCGTGCTCTTCTGTGACGGTCGAGGCGACCCGATTCGCGAGGAGCACTACCTGCGCTCGTTGCTTTCGAGGCGAGTGGACGGGATCATCGTGGCCGGCGGGCAGACGGATCCGAGACCTCCAATCGGTCGGCGCATCCCGGTCGCGGCGGTCTACGCCTGGACGCCGTCGACCAGCCCGATGGACACGTCGGTCGTCCCCGATCACAAGGGGGGCGCCTACGCCGCTGTTCGCCACCTGCTCGCGACCGGGCATCGGCGGGTGGGCCACGTCACCGGGCCCCGTCAGTTCCGCTCCGTGCAGCTCCGAGTCGAGGGCGCGATCAACGCGCTCGGCGAAGAGGGACTCGAGCTCGTGCCGCCCGGCGCCCTCTACGGCGACTGGAGCGAGGCTTGGGGGAGGCAGGCCGCGACCATCCTGGTACGCAGCTCTCCGGATTTCGACGCCGTGTTCTGTGGCAATGACGAGATCGCCCGGGGCGTGGCTGACGGCCTGCGCGAACTCGGACGGCGGATACCCGACGATGTGGCGCTCATCGGCTTCGACAACTGGGAGATCATGTCAGCCCACGCGCGAGTGCCACTGTCGACAGTGGACATGAACCTTCACGAGGTGGGCCGTATCGCAGCCCAGCGTCTGCTCCACGCGATCGACGGTGGAACGGCGCACGGCGTCGAGTACGTGCCCTGTCAGCTAATCATGCGGGAGTCGACAGACATCAAGGCAACGCTCCGGCAGTCGCCCGAGCCCAGCTCCCTCCCCGGCGGCAGCCGCAGATGACGAGGCGACCACGAGGTCTGAGGTGGCCGTGCTCGTGGTCGGCGGCCGCCCTGGCCTCCAGCGAGGGGCAACCGTGGGCGAGGCGCGCGACGCGACGGACCTCCATCTGACCGGCTCCCAGGAGAGGCTGGCAGCCGCGGTCGCCAAGACAGGTACGCCGACAGTCGTGGTGGTGATGAGCGGTCGGGCCCGCGTCCTTACCGGCGTCGTCGACAAGGCCGTCGCACTGCTCGTCGCCTGGCCCTTGAGCGAACAAGGGGGCAACGCCCTCGCCGACGTGCTCTTTGGCAGGGCGCAGCCGACCGGCCGGTTGCCGGTCAGCCTGCCCCGGGCGACCGGCCAGGTGCCCCGCTACTACGGCCACCGATCCGGCGGGGCCAAGTCGATGTTCTACGGCGACTACACCGACTGCCCGCAGACACCCCTGATCCCCTTCGGCCACGGGCTCAGCTATACGACGTTCGAGCACAAGGACCTCGCGGTCACCGCCAGCGACACGCGCTCGCCCATCGCCGCCAGCGTCGTGGTGACCAACACCGACCCGCGACCCGGGGAGGAGGTCGTCCAGCTCTACGTGACGGACCTGGTCGCCTCGGTGGCACGGCCGGAGCTCCAGTTGCTCGGCTTCGCCCGGGTGGCCCTGGAGCCCCGGGGCGCGAAGCAGGTCACCTTCCGCGTCGACCCGAGCCGCCTCGCTTTCTACGACGAGGACATGGACTTCGTCGTCGAGCCGGGCGAGTTCCGCTTCGCCACCGGGTCGTCCGCGGCCGACCTGCGCACCAACTTCACCGTGGAACTCGCCGGCACCAGTGCTCATTACTCACAGCGATCCGTCGTAGCCGTCAGCTCCACTGTCGCAGATCTTCTCGCCAAGAGACCAGCCGACTCGAGCTCCCCATAGGGCCACCGGCGCGAAGGGTCCGGATCAGTCATTCGCCGCGGACCCAACGAAGGGAGGAAGTCTCCGGCATTGGCGACAAACGCCCGGCCGACTGCCTGGACGTCGGGGGCGTTCGTCGTCCGGGGAGGTCAGTTCCAGATGGCCGACCCGCTGTCGGGGTCGAAGAAGTGCAACCGCTCGGTGTCGACAGCGAAGGTGGCGCGGGAGCCGGCTTTGAGCTCAGAGCGGGGCGCGACACGCGCCACCCCTTCGGACTTCATCCCCGCGGGGCGGAGCTTCGACGGACCGTCCTGCTCCGAGGCGCCGCTGGCCGCGGCGGTGTCCTCGGAACGGGCGCGCGTGGCGTCGATCAGGAAATGCACCTGCAGCTCGTTGCCGAGCGACTCCACGAGCTCCACCTCGGCTGCCAGCGTGGTCCCCGGCGCGGGCGGCGGCCCCAGGGCGGCGTCGGCGAGCTCCTCGGGCCGGACGCCGACGACGACCTTGCGGTTCCGATAGCCGCGCAGCGCCGGCCGGGCCGCCAAGGCGTGCTCGCTGAGGGCCAGGGACTGCGCCCCGAGCCGCACCTCGTCGGCCTCGGGGGCGACGACACCGTCGTAGAGGTTCATGGCCGGGGAGCCGATGAATGCGGCGACGAAGAGGTTGTCCGGGTGGTCGTAGAGGGACTGGGGCGAGCCGCACTGCTGGAGCTGGCCCATGTGCAGCACCGCGACGCGATCACCCATCGTCATCGCCTCGACCTGGTCGTGGGTGACGTAGAGGGTCGCCACCCCGACCCGGCGCTGGATGCGGGAGATCTCGGCCCGCATCTGGACCCGCATCTTGGCGTCGAGGTTGGAGAGCGGCTCGTCCATGAGGAACACCGACGGCTCGCGCACGATCGCCCGGCCCATGGCGACGCGCTGGCGCTGGCCGCCGGAGAGCTGGGCGGGCTTGCTCCTCAGGTACTCCGAGAGGCCAAGCATCTCGGCGGCGTCGCGCACCTTGGCCCTGATCTCGGCCTTCGGCACCTTGCGCAGCTTCAGGGCGAAGCCGATGTTCTCGGCCACCGTCATGTGGGGATAGAGGGCGTAGTTCTGGAACACCATCGCCACGTTGCGGTCCTTGGGGGACATGTCGTTCACGACCTCGCCCCCGAGGCGCAGGGTGCCGGAGGTGATGTCCTCCAAGCCCGCGACCATCCGTAACGCGGTCGACTTGCCGGACCCCGACGGTCCGACGAGGACGACGAGCTCTCCCTCGGCCACGTCCAGATCCAGCTCGGACACCGCCGCCAAGCCGTTCGGGTAGACCTTGCCTACCTTCTCCAGGCTCACGGTTGCCATGCTGCCTCCTCGGTCGTCATCAACTTCCCTCGGTTAGCGGTCCGCGTCCATTCCGGCCCTCCCCCAGTTGGCGGGAGCGCCAAGCCGACACGAGCCTGCCTCGGCCCGGCTGCTTGGCACAACTGACGCCATTCTCGTCGCTCCCGTCGAGCGTGCCAAGGGCCAACTGGCCCACCACGACTGGGCGCTGGAACTCGAAGCTTTGGCGGGACGAGCGCCCGTCGGGAACGGGACACGGCGCGCGTCGACCCAGAGCATCCACACCGTAACCGCATAGGGAACGCCACGGCACGACGGTCGCCAGCACGGCCTTGACGCAGGCCTCACGTGACCTGGCGCGGACGGCATCGCCACTACGCTGCGAACACAACCGATCGGGAGCGGCGGCTCGAAGGACGTTCATGGAGGCTTCGGAGCGAACGACGTGGCGATCGGAGATCGGTTCCGCGCTCACCGTCCTCGGCTGGCTCATCGTCGCGGTGCTCGCGTCGGTCGTGCTGGCTCGGGCGATCGCGTGGGATCGCTGGCAGATCTTCGCCAATCTCGACGCCGCGGTCGAAGTGCTCTTCCTGCCGGCTTGGGTCGTGCTCGTCGCGGCCGGCGCCGGCCGGCGGTGGTGGCTCGCCGGAGCCGCGGCACTCATCTGCGCGGTACAAGTCGACTACGTCGCTCCCGAGATCCTCGCCTCGAGCCCGATCCCCGCCGCGGTGCGCGCCGAACCCAGCTTCAAGCTGTTCGATGCGAACGTGCAATTGGACAACTACTCGATGGCCGGATACATCGCCCAGCTGCGCGTCTACCACCCCGACGTCCTGACGATTGAGGAGTCGCAACCGGACGATCTCTGGCAGTTCGAGTCGGCGGGAGTGCTGAAATCGCTCCCTTACCGCTTCACGATTCCGTGCTGCGGGTCCCGCGGCTTCATCGTCGCCAGCCGCTACCCGCTCGGACACGTCACGGTTTCCTCCGTCGACGGGTTGGCGTACCTCGTCAAGATGAAGCTTGAGCTGCCGACGCGGACGATCGACTTCTGGGTCGTCCACACGACGGCTCCCGTGAATCCCAACTGGAACGACTGGAACGAGGAGCTGGACGGCGTCTACCGCCAGCTCGTCAAGGATCACCCACGACCGCTGCTCATGGCCGGCGACTTCAACGCGACATGGGGGAACCGCGGTTTCCGGGCGATCCTGTCCACCGGGCTCACCGACGCCGCCGCGGCACGTGGCCAACCGTTCGCCTTCACCTGGTCCCAGGAGTTCCCGCTGCTGCCGCCGCTCATCAGGATCGACCACGTTCTCACGGCAGGCGCCGTCACCGTGACGTCGATCGCCACGCACGCCGGCCCCGGCAGCGAGCACCGTGACATCACGGCGACCGTCGCCGTCGCACCCCGCTAACGAACGCCCGCACGCTCGATTCCCTCAGGGCCCTTCAGCGCTGCCAGATCTGCACGGATTCGATGTCGAACGACGCACTCGAGGCTGCTGGTCCGTCGATCGCGAGGTTGGCGAGAAGGTACATCGGCCGGCTCGGCACGTTGCTCCCGGTGTAGGAGTCGACCACCTTCCCGTCGAGATACCAGGTGAGAGAACCGGGTTCCCAATCGAGGCTGTACCTGTGCCACCCGCGCGCCAGGTCGCTCGGCGATGTCACGGTCGTCCGGTGTTCCTGGGGACCGTTCCACGAAGCCCAGTGGAAGGTATCCAGTTCCGTGCGAGCAAGGCCGAAGTTCTCCATGATGTCGATCTCAGGAGGCCATGACCCATTCGCGGGCAACAGCCAAAGGGCGGGCCAAGTCCCGATGCCGCCAGGAAGCCTCGCCACCACTCGCACCAAACCGTAGGTGAACCGGAACGACGTGTAGGTGGTGACCATCCCCGACCTGTACGGGTAGATCTTCGGAGCTCCGCTGCTGTTTCTTCCGACCGTCGGCGTCTCGCGGGCGACGAGGTGGAGCACGCCCCCAGAGACGTCGACCTGGCTCGGCAGGTACCACTCCTCCTCCTGCGGGTTGCCGAAGTTCGTGCAGCCGGTCGCGGCGACGAACCGCACGTAGCACGTATCCCAGACCCTCGTGTCGAGCTGCGTGCCGGAGAAATTCGAGCTGAAGACGAGCCGACCGTCCGCGGCCAGCTGCCAGTGATCGGTCGAGACCGCCACACCTGCGACAAACAGGAAGGCGATCACCGCCAAGGACAACCAACGCTCCCTCGGCCACGCCGCTCGCCCACGCCCTGAGGCCCGCGACAACGTCGATCCTGACTGCGTCACTTCCGCACCACGTGTCCGGAGCCCTTCCGCTCATGATGATGCGATTCTCGGCGTCGCGCGCTGCACCGCTGAACCCTTCCGACCCGCCGGGAGGGGACGCCGTGACCGTCCGCGGGATCTACCGCCACACCGCCAACCGCACCCGTGATCCTAGGGTCGAGAACCCGAGGCTCGGGCGGCTCGCGAGTGTCGCCTGACCTCGGCGGCACGGCACCGGCATGTGAATGGCACGGTGCCCAACGCAACCGGCAGCTGCGGATCGACGCCCGCACTCGACTCTCGGTCGCCCAGGATCTCGGGAAGACCCGGCGCGACACGCCCCTGAAACGCACCGCGGCACACCGGCGGCGAGCCCGCGATGCGCCGCGATCTCCCTCGAGCAAGTGCCGCGTCTCTGGTCGAACAACTCAATCCGTCTGCAAAGTAATTCTGCGTTCACACTCCGGACACGGTGGGGCAACGCGCGACGTTTATGTTCCCTGCAGGGGCGACAGGTGTTCCTGTGCCGGCCCGTCTTGCCGCCGAAGGACGAGGAAAAGGGGAACCGGATTCATGGCTGGTACGAACGCGGGCGAAATGCGGCGCAGTCTCACGTTGACGGGCGTGACCGTCAACGCGATGGCGCTGATCGCGCCGGGCGCCTTCCTCTGGACGACGTTCGAGACCCAGGCCGCGTTGTCGCGTCACGGCTCCTCGACTGCCGACGGGATGTGGGCCGGGCTGCTCCTCTCGCTCATACTGGCGATGCTGACCGCGTACAGCTACGCGGAGCTCGCCCGGATCTACCCGGACGCGGGGACCGGCTCGAGCTACTACTTCGCCGAGGCCGCCTTCCTCGACAAGGAGCGCCCGTCCCACCAGCGGTACGCGCGCTTCGCCAAGCTCAGCGTCGGCTGGATCAGCCACCTCTACTACTGGATCTATCCCGGGATCATGGTGGCGTACACGGCGACGCTCTTCGGCTACCTGTACTCGGCGATCTTCCACCACGCGCTGTCCTACCCGCCGCTCGCGATCGTGGCCGTCGGCTTCGCCTGCCTCGTCGGATACATCGCCTATCGCGGCATCAGCGGGTCGACGATGACGTCGATCGCGATCAACGTGATCCAGATCACGTGCTTGATGCTCGTGAGCATCGCCTTCGTCTGGTTCCGGCTCGCCCACGGTCAGGCGCCGGGGGGCTTCGAGCGAGCCAACGCGCTCCACGTCATCATTCCCCGCAACGTCATCGACATGCTCTACCAGTCGACGATCGCCATCCTGTTGCTCGTCGGTTTCGAGTCGGTCACGGCGCTCGGCTCGGAAGCCGTCAACCCCCACCGGGACATCAAGCGCGGGGTGCTGATCAGCCTCCTCATCCAGGGCGGGGTCTGCTACCTGTTCGAGTACTTCGCGGCGAACCTCGCGATCGGCGGTGCCTCGCTGACGACCGGGGCGGGCAAGACCCTGGCCCGCGGGTACGCGGCCGCGTCGACCGACGCGGCGCCGATCGGAGCCATGATCAAGACCATCGGCGACCGCTACTTCGGCCACAACGGACAGACCCTCGCCGTGCTCGTCGCCTTCACGGTGCTTCTGGCACTGCTCGGCACCGCGCTCGCCAGTCTCAACACCGCCGTGCGGATCACCTACTCGATGTCGAAGGACAAGGAGATGCCCGCGGTGCTCGGATTGCTCCACGGGCGATTCGCCAGTCCCTACGGCGGAGTTCTCGTGCTCACCTTCCTATCGGCGGGCCTCGGCGTCTTCGGGGCCGATCCCTACCAGGTGGACAACCTCACGCAGATCACGCTCGCATCCAACCTCGGGACGTTCCTCGTCTACGGCGCGACGTGCGGCATCGCCCTCGTGGCGTTCGCCAGCCGTCACGACCGCCACGTCATCAAGCACCTCGGCATCCCCGGGCTCGGTCTGCTCCTGAACGCGCTCGAGATGGTCGGCGTCGTCTACATCGCCCTGTCGGGTTCGGGCACGACTCCGAGCGACGCCTACAAGGCGATCGGTATCGTCGGCGCCTGGGCCTTGATCGGGCTGGTCTGGGTCGCGGTGAACCCCAACAAGAAGACCGCACAGATGGTCGCCGCGGAGCGGAGGCAACCCTCGATGGCCGTGAACTGAGCTCCTCGGGGAGGAGGCGTTGGGGCGATGGGTTCAACGCTGTCCGCGGCGCTCGCGGCGCAGGACGGTCGCGCTGGCGCCCCGCACGTAGTACAGCCCGACCCCGACGAAGACGACCGCCGGAACGAACCGCCAGCCGGCGGTCAGCACGAACAGCGCGACGACCCCTGCCGCCACCCACATCAGGCCGATCACCGCGAGCAGCAGCGGGGCCGAGGGCCGGCGACCGACCTGGAAGGGCTGCGCCGGATCGAAGCCCCGTCTTCTCGGAGCCGGCGTCGGCTCCGTGTCCGAAGTCGGGCGCGGGAGGCGGCGCGGTCCGCGCGCGGCGCGTCGCCTGCCTGTCCTGGATTTGGCCACTTCCCGGCAGGCTATTCGTCCCCGCTGCCCCGCGTGCTCACCTGCCGGGCCGGGAGCTCGCGGTGAGCGACCCAGAGTTCGCGACCGAATCTCGGTCCGCCCGGCGCTCGGGCAACGGCTCGCTGCGGGACCACGGATCGCTCGAGAAGTTCGCTTGGGCCTTGCGCTCGGAATCCGGGGACGTGCGGCCGAACAACGAGGACTTCGCCGGCGTCTACGCCCCGACGACGCCGGACGAGGCGTGGGACCGGGGGCCGCTCTTCCTCGTGTGCGACGGGCTCGGGGGCCATGCCGCCGGCGAGGTCGCGAGCCGAACCGCGGTCGAGATGGCCCTGTCCGCCTGGACGGCGCCCGACCCCCCTCCGGCGCCCCAGGCCATCCGGGCCGCGGCGAGAGCGGCGAACGTCGCGGTCTTCGAAGCCGCGCTCGAGCGAAGGCGCCGGGGCATGGCCACCACCTTCACCGCGCTCACGCTCGCCGGACGCCAGGCGGTCGTCGCCCACGTCGGAGACAGTCGCTGCTATCGCGTGCGCCAGGGGTCCTGCACCCAGCTCACCGCCGACCACTCCCGGGTGGGCGAGATGCTGCGGCTCGGGCTGCTGAACCCGGAGCAGGCGGCCAGGCACCCCGGCCGTTCGCAGCTGCTGCGGGTGTTCGGCGCCGAACCGACGGTCCAGGTCGACATCGTGAAGGCGAGCACCGCAGCGGGGGACGTCTTCGTGCTCTGTTCCGACGGGCTCTGGGACGTCGTCGCGAACCACGAGATCGCGGCGCGCGCCGGCGCGGTGGGGACGCCGGCGGTGCCGACGGTCGTGGCGGCCGCCGAGCAACTCGTTGACCTGGCGATCGCCGATGGGTCGCCTGATAACGTCACGGTCGTCGTCGTCAAGGTGGCGACAGACGGCGCGGTGCCGGCAGCGGGCGCCCGCTGGACGATCTTCCGGCGAGGTTGACGATGGCACGCTACCGACCCGGTGAGCTGGTCGACCACTACGAGATCGTCGAACTGCTCGGCGTCGGCGCCTACGCCGAGACCTACAAGGCCGTCGACACGCGCACCAACACGACGGTCGTGCTGAAGATGCCGAATCCCGGCCTGTTCGCCGACCCCGGTCTGTTCAGCCGCTACCAGCGGGAGGCACAGGTCGCGAATCGCCTCGACCACCCCGGCATCCAACGCGGGGTCGACCCGGGCGATCGCCGGACCGAGCCCTATCTCGCCCTCGAATACATCGAAGGCGAGTCGCTCCGGAACCGGGTCCGGGGCCGGGCCGAGCGGGTCGACATCGGTCAGGTCGTCGATTGGGGCCGCCAGTTGGCCGAGGCGCTGAACTACCTCCACCGGCAGGGCATCGTGCACCGGGACCTGAAGCCGGAGAACGTGCTCGTCGACACCGGGGGGCGGCTCAAGATCTCCGACTTCGGCACGGCCCGGCTCGACGGGGCCCGCCGGCTCACCTGGAAGCACCTTTCGGAGGGACTCGGCACCCCGGACTACATGAGCCCGGAACAGGTCCAGGGCGAACGGGGCGATGCCCGCAGCGACATCTACGCCTGGGGAGTGATGATGTACGAGATGCTGACCGGAGAGGTGCCGTTCCAGGGGGACAACGCGCTGGCCGTCATGGCCGGGCACCTCCAGGGCAACCCGAGACCGATCCGGGAGCTCCGGCCCGACGTGTCCCCGGCGCTCGAGGCCGTCGTGCTGCACGCCATGCGCCGCGCGCCCGGGGGCCGCTACCAGTCGACGGCCGACCTCCTGGCCGACCTCGACCACCTCGACTCGCTCGACCCGCAGCGCTACGACCTCTCCCCGGAGCCGGCGCTCGGCGGCATCGCGGCGGTCGGCACGACGAAGCGGTTGTGGGCCTACGCGGGGCTGATCGCGCTCGCCTTCATCGCCGTCGTCGCCGTGATACTCATCGTGTCGGTCGTCCGATGAGTGGCCCGATGTCAACCCCCGGCGGGGACGGACCGGCAGCAATGCCGTCCGCGGAGTGGGCCCGCCTCATCTTCGTCGACGTCTTCGGCGGATCGCATGCGGTGCTGTTGCCCGCCGGCCGGCTTCAGGAGGCGGTCGCTTCCGGCGTCCCCTTCGACGGCTCCGCGCTCGAGGGTCGCAGCCGCCACCTCGAGTTCGACATGCTGCTCCGGCCGGACCCGTCCACGTTCGTGGAATTCGGCGGTGAGATCCGGGCGGCGTGCACCGTCACGACCCGCGGCGGCGAGCCCTGCCTCGTCGACCCGCGTGCCGCCCTCGCCGAGATCGTCTGCCGCACCGCCGAGCTGGCGGAGGGGTTCGAGGTCGCGGCCGAGCTCGAGTACTACCTGCTCGACCGCCACCGCGCACCGATTGACAGCGCCGGGTACTTCGGCGACCTGACGGGGGTCGGGACCGCGGTGACGAAGGAGGCGGTCGATCTGCTCGGCAGCCTCGGCGTCCCGGTCGTCAGCGCCCACCTCGAGGCCGGTCCCGGCCAGTACGAGATCGACCTCGGGGCCCTGCCCGCCGTTCTCCTGGCGGACGCCCTCGTGCTCGCCAAGGCGATCCTGCGCCAGGTCGCGGAAGAGCACGGCGTCGTGGTCACCTTCATGGCGAGGCCGCTCGCCGCACAGCCCGGGTCGGGGCTCCACCTCCACCAGCACGTCCGGGGAAGGTTGTTCGACGAGCGCTGGCGGCTCGACGAGGACGGGCGGGCGTTCGTCGCCGGCCAGCTCTTCCATGCCCGGGGGCTCACCGCCCTCGCGGCCCCGAACGTCAACTCCTACCAGCGGCTGCACGACGGGCCCGAGGCGCCGGGCCCGGTCGTCTGGGGGCACCAGAGCCGCAACGCCGTCATCCGGGTGGGCTCCTCGGTGGAGCAGCGCCCGAGCGTCGAGTTCCGCGTCGCCGACCCGGCCGCGAACCCGTACCTGCTCCTCGGGGGGCTGCTCGTCACCGCGGCCGACGGGCTGGCCCGCGGGCTCGACCCCGGCCCGGCCTTCGACGAGGACATCGGCGGCTACGACCCCGCGACCGTGACGAAGATCTCGGCCCAGCTCCTCCCCCGGGTCCTCGATCAGGCCCTGGACGCCCTCCTCGCCGACGACGTCCTCGTCGACGCCTTCGACGCGCAACTGCTGACGCCGATGGTCGACGGCCGGCGGGCCGAGGCACAGGCCTACCGGGCCCAGGTGACGACGTGGGAGCTGGGCCGCTACCTCACCGACGCCTGACGGGCGACCCCGGAGCCGCCCGGGCCGCGCGAGTGACGCGGTGCTACGCGCCGGACTCCAAGAGGGACGAGAGCGTCGCGACCTGCCAGTTCCGCTCCAGGGTCTCTCCGGCGACGCCCTTATCGTCGCGGACGGCCAGACGCGCGTGACGGGCAGCCTCGCGGGCGCCGATCCAGGCGGGCTCGAGCCGACCGACGTGGGGTCCGCCGCCGACCATCTCGTTGCCGAAGGGGGTCACGATCGCGGTCGCCGGTCTGTCGTCGGATCGCCCGTCGGCGGCTCGGTGCTCGGCGCGCGCTTCGCGCCGATCGACGCGGGCCTCCTCCGGCCGGGGGAGCACATGGTGCCGGAGGGCCGCGATCGCCGCGAGCACCGCGTCGATGACCGGGACGACGGTCTCGTAGGCGGGATCGTCGAAGACATCGAGATCCTTCGCCTCGTCGTCAAGTGTCAGGTCGAAGGCGAGATCGCCCAGCTCGCCGCGCGCCCGATGCAGCCGCCAGAGATCGGCAAGACGGGCCGCGTAGCCGAGATGTTCCGCTGAGTCCGGCGTGATCTCGTCGAGCACGTGCTGCGCATCGGCGACGACTCGGCCGAGCGTCGTCCCGTCGGGGAGTCGAAGATCCGCCCGGTCGCCGAGCACGTGCGCGGCGCACGAGAGTGCGAAACGCGTCGCGGATTCGGTTCCCCACGGGGTCCGCGTCGTCAGTCGGGCCGTGGAGACGGTCATCGCGCCGTCGACGATCGGCGACACCCCGCTGACCGGCTCGGCGCGGTAGATGACTTCGTCCAGCACCTCGAGGAGGGCCGCGGTGGTCCGCAGCACCAGCCCGTGCGACCTCTCGGTCGTCGCCGGCTCGCCGTCGTCCCCGGGGAGGGCCCACGTGGTCTCCCCCTCTGCCGCGTGCTCGACACCACTTGCGTCGAGGGCCACGTAGAGAATCTCGCTCATCATCCCTCCGGAGGTGCGTTCGTCGACTCCACCGGATCCCCGTGGCGACGACCTCGTCTGCGGCCGAGTCGGCCGCCCCGAGATTCCGACCGGTCGAACCGGGTCCCATTGTCGCGCCCGACCCGACGCTCCACCTCGCAAGGTCGTCGCCACGCGCGACGGCGTGACAAGAGCCGCCGACGCGGACGCCGCGACACCTGCGATGCGTCGTGGGCGCCCACCACTGGGCGGGCGCGACGGCCGAGCTATCGCGCCGGGGCGCGATCCCCTCTCAGGTGCACGTCGAAGAACGACACGATCCGTCGCCGCGCGTCCTCCGCGGACGTCTCGTGGTAGCCGTAGCGCATGAACCGGCCCATCACCCGGAACAGGGCGGGAAGCGGATCGTTCGCGCCCTCGTGGTCGTTGAGGAAGCCGTGCCCGGCGTCGGGATACTCCTTCACGTCGTGGGCCACCCCGGCCGCGGCGAGCGCTTTCGCCAACCGGTCGGCGGCGCCCCGCAGGGTGCGGTCCCTGGCGCCGAAGCTGGCGACGATCGGGCAACCGCCGACGAGGGAGCTCTCTTCGTAGAAGCCTTTCGGGGCCGGTCCGTAGTTGTCGCTCGACGCCGCGAAACCGCGACCGAGAGCGAGAACGAGGGCGAGACCGCCACCCATGCAGAAGCCGACGACCCCGACCGAGCCCGTGCATTCGTCGCGGTGGACCAACCAGTCGTGCACCGCCTCGACGTCGTCGAAGGTCCCCCCTCGTCCGGCGGTCGCGTCGCGCCGGACGGCACGGGCGCCGGCCATCTTCTTGCGCCCGTGGAACAGGTCCGGCGCGACCGCCAGGAATCCCTCAGACGCCAGCCATTCGGCCTGGTTTCTCAGGTCCTGGGTCATGCCGAACACGTCGTGGATGAGCACCACCCCGGGTTCGGGACGTCCGCCCGAAGGCAGGGCCAGGTAGGCGGGGATCCCGCCGCGGGCCGCCGGGATCGTCACGTCCATGTCGCCGCCTCCTTCCGGCTCGCGCCCCCGGGCGGGCGACCGGATCGTCAGCTGCTCACGCGGTGCCGTTCGGCCGAGCCGCCAAGGAACGGTAGTGCCGTCGCCAGATCAAGCGATAGATGCGCACCTTCCTGGGAATCGCTCGCACCCCGGGCAGGAAGGGCACGAGCACGAGGAGCGCGGTCAGCACGACCATGATCGCCCAGACGAGCGCGTCGGCGTTCGTCGAGGTCGTGAAGGGCGGGATCTGGTACCACAAGGTGTACAGCCAGAGCCACGACTGACCGGGGAAGTTGCCGGTCTCGTTCATCATCCCCCACTGGTCGCCCTGCAGGTGCTGTGCCGCGGCGAGGTTCGCCATGTAGGTGCCGTCAGCGATGAACAGCAACGGCTTCGTGTAGTCCGTGCCGTAGAACTGCCTCGAGCTCACGAGCGCGCCGTCGAGGGCGCCACTGCGCGCCATCGTCGTCAGCTCGCCGATCATCTCGGCGACCGGCCCGTAGCCCCCGGGCCGGGTGACGAGCCTGCCGTCGACGAAGCGGGCGCGGGCGAGCGCGGCGCCGTAGGCGTTCGTCCAGACCTGTTCGGTCTTGCTCGTCGCCGACGTGTAGCGCCTGATCGCCACGGTGAGGGTCGGGTCCGCCGGGAGCGTCTTCAGCGGGTCGATGACGTCGTCGAGCGCGGTGTTGACCGGGTGGTGGACCCCCACCAGGCTCTCGAGGGACAGCGGGCCGATCGTCTGGCTCACCCCCGGGGTGCTGTTGTAGGGGGGGCCGTAGGTGGCCGTCGGGCTCGTACCGGCGAGCTCGGTGAGGGCGGTCCGGGCGAAGTCGAGCGGTGCGTGCTGCGACCAGCTCTTGATCGTGACCGGGGGCTCGTCGGGCGAGGACAGGACGATCGACAGCCCGAGCGCGAGGAGCAGCACGACGAGGAACGCCGCCGTGAACTCCTTGACGATGTCGTAGGGCACGTAGCGGCCGTGCCACTCCTCGACGTCGCGGTCGGGCCGAAACCGACTCGGCCGATTGGCGGGCGTCGCCGGCGCGCTCATCGCCCCACCGTCCCGTCGACGCCGATGTCGCCTGCCGTGCCGGCGCCATCGGGCACGACGAGGTCACCCGGGTCCGGCGCGAACGGCGGGACGACCCCGCGCCGCCGCACGAGGAGCACGTGGACGAGGGTCAGCAGCCCGACGGCGAGCGGCAGCAACAGGATGTGCCACATCAGCATCTGCCCGAAGTTGAGGACGTTGAAGAACGCCCCGGCCCCGGTGGCGTTGATCCCGTCCTTGGCCTGGGTCCCGATCCACTGGGAGTCGAAGTTCTGCTGGGACAGGTAGCCGGTGAAGGCCGCGGCGATCGAGATGACGAAGGCGAGGACGCCCGTGATCCACGTCGCACGCCGGCGTCCCCGCCAGGCGGCCATGAAGAACTTTCCCCAGAGATGGACGACCATGAAAAAGAAGAAGAGCTCGACGCTCCACAGGTGCATCGAGTTGACGAAGAGGCCGACGCGCGAGAGGTGCCACCAGGTCGGGCCCTCGATCGCGAGCACGATCCCCGACAGCACGACGAGCGCGAGCGCGGCGAGCGTGAGGGCGCCGAAGACGTAGATCCACGATGCGACGTAGGCGGGCTGGCGATCGGGCAGGAGACGCCCGGGGGGGAACGCCGAGACGCCGGCGCGCCGCAACCTCGCGCTCCATTGGGCCGCGTCCTCGGGCAGATCGGCTTGGGCGGCGAGGCCCGGCCCGCCGGCGTCGACCGTCATCGGTCATCCCCGCCGTGCCGGGGGAACGGGACGAGAATCGCCGCCACGAACACGACGACCATCAAGCAGATGACCACGAGATTCGCCACGGAGATCTGGATGAAACCCCAGTGCACGTAGCGACCGGGGCCGTTGAGATCGATGACCGCCTGGGCCGCCCTCCCCACGAGCTCTTGCGGAATCCTCATCATCGCCTCACCTCGCAGGCGACGTTAGCGACACCACCCAGGTTCCCCGCAACGAGGTGTCGCGTCGCCTCGCCCGGCGCGCCAGGACCTCCCGGCCTCCCCCGCCGTCCCGGCGAGGGCGGCCGCCGCCCACCCCCGGCGCGCCGCAGCGGGCACCGCGCGCCAGGACCCGCGCCGCCCAGCCGGAAGACGGGGCGTCGGTTGTGGACAGATCTGTTCATTCTCTGGGGATCTCGTGGGGACGAAATGGGTATGTCGCAAGAACTCTGTCGACAAACAGTGGATCTCGCGTAACCCCCTTGACGTCGGTTGGACACGCGAGCAGGATGCACTCACCAAGGTCGAGTTGTCCCATACGGACGGGACGGACGTTCCACTCGAAAGAGGGGGGCGACCGAACCAAAACGGGGGGCAACGGAGCCTCGGGGGTTGGCAGGAAGCAGTGCAAGGACTCCCTCCGGGGAGGCACCGGTGCTGCGGGGTCGTCGAGAGGCGGCCTGTCGGCCGGGGGCCGCAAGGCCTTCGGCAAGGCGCCTGTCACCACAGGCATTGGTCCCGGGAAGTCCGGAAGGCTTCGGCCGGAAGGCTACTCGGGACCGTGCCGCGTCTGGGCCCTGGTCGTCTTCGCACTTCGCCCCCTCACTAGGGTGATGCCCCAGTGGCGATCGAGGAGCGATCGGAGCGGTACCTTCGCATCCTTCTTCTCCTCCTCATCCCCGCGGCCTTCTTCAACGGATTCGACGGCGAGCTGCGCGCCCTCCTCGCCCCGCAGCTGCAGCACACCTTCCACGTCAGCCTCGGGACGCTCGGGCTCGCCAACGTGCCGATCGCGGCCGGGTCGTTCGTCGCCTTCTTCGCGATCCGGATCGCCGACCACGTCGGACGACGCCCGATCCTCCTCGTCGGGCTGTTCGGGTACGCGATCTTCACCGGGCTCACCGCCACGAGCTGGAGCGTCTGGTCGTTCGCCCTCTTCCAGTCGTTGACCCAGATCTTCGCCGGCACCGAGTTCGCCCTCGCGGCGATCGTCGTCCTCGAGGAGTTCCCGACCGCGACCCGGGGACGGGCCCTCGGCAAGCTCCTCATCGCCGTGCCGCTCGGCGCCGTCGGGACCGCCGCGCTGCTCGCCGCGGGCCTCCAGCACACGTCGCTCGGCTGGCGGTCCTTCTACCTCATCGGGGTCGTGCCGGCGCTCGCCATCGGCGTCGCGCGCCGGTACGTGCGCGAGACGGTCGCGTTCCAAGAGACGCGAACCAACCGTCCGAAGCAGGAGCCGTTGCGCGCCGCGCTCGTCAAACCGTGGCGGCGGCGCGTGCTCGCGCTCGGCGCCGTCTCGCTCCTCGTGAAGATCCCCGTCACCGCCGGAGCCGGTTGGTGGGTCCTCTACGCCGAACGCGAGCGCCACTTCTCGACGGGGCTCGTCTCGCTCGACCTCGGGACCGCGCTCGTTCTCGGGACGATCGGCTACTACGTCTGCGGCCGTCTCATCGACCACTTCGGCCGCAAGCCGGTCGCGACCATCTACTTCCTGGCGGCGTGCGCGAGCGGGGTCGCGCTCTTCCAGTCGAGCTCGGAGGCGGCGAACTTTGTCTTCCTCGTGCTCGCCGTCTTCTTCGGGCTCGGCGTCGGCCCCGCCCTGTCGGCGATGTCCGCGGAGTCCTTCCCGACGCGCATCCGGGCCCAGGCGTCGGCGATCGTCGGCAGTGGTTTCGCCAACACCGGGGAGGTGACCGGGGGCTCGGTCGTCGGCGTCCTCAGCGAACGCGGCGGCCTGATCGGCAACATCGGCGACACGGTGAGCATCCTCGCGGTCCTGTTGCTCGCCGCGCTCCCCGTTCTCTGGCGCTTCGTCCCCGAGACCAAGGGCACGAAGCTCGACGCCGTGCCCGACGAGACCGGGTAGAGCACCACTGCGCGAGCTCGTGACCGCGCCGCGGACCGCCGAGAAACCTGGCGGCGCCGACGTGACCGGCCGGCGCCGTCCTCGCCTCCGGCGGTCGCGGCCATACTGTTTCCCGAAAGGCCCGGGGCCGCGGTCCCGACACGAGCCGAGCGGAGGCGCACGCTGAAGCCGATTCCGGTCGTTTTCCACATCGGTCCGCTGCAGGTCCACACCTACGGCATCGGGCTCGCGATCACCTTCTGGTTCGGCTACCGGTACCTCGCGAAGCGCCTCCGGGACCACGGCTACCCCGACGCGTGGCTCGGCGCCACGTTCCTCTGGATCATCGCCGCGGCCGTCGTCGGCGCGCGGGCGGCGCACGTCGTCGCCAACTTCGGCTACTACTCGCGCGACCCGGCCGAGGTCTTCGCGATCTGGCACGGCGGGCTCTCCTCGTTCGGCGGGCTCGCGCTCGGTCTCCCGGTCGGATTCGTCTCGGCCCACCGCCGCTGCCCGCAGCTGCGACCCGGCATCGCCGCGGACCTCGTCGCGCCGGTCCTCGCCTGCGCATGGGCGATCGGGCGGCTGCTCGGGCCGCAGTTCGAGGTGGCGGGCGGTGGCAAGCGGACGTCGGCCTGGTTCGGCATGTACTACGCCGGCGAAGTCGGCAAGCGCCTCCCCGCCCCGATCTTCCAAGCCATCGAGTGCTTCGCGATCTTCGTCGTGGCGCTGTGGGTCGAGCGCCTCGTCGCGCGCCGGTCTGGCCCCGTCGGTCTCGTGACCGCGGTCACGCTCGGGCTGTGGGGGCTCAGCCGATTCGTCGACGAGTACTTCTGGCTGACCCATGACAACGGCACGGTCGCCGTCGAGGTCGTCTCGCTCGTGCTCTTCGCCCTCGGCGGCGCGACGGTGCTCGCCCTCGCCGCGCGCGACCGCCGACGGCGGACGATTCCGCGTTCTCGCCCGCTGCAGGAACCCGCACGATCGAGGGGCGCGACGTGACGAACGACACCGAATTGCCGAGGTCCCGACGCAGCACCTCCGGGCGCGACCGCAGCCGACGGCGGCCGGCGCTCGCCTTCGCCGTCGTGCTCGTCGCCGTGACAGCCGGACCGGCCGCGGCGACGGGGGTCCGCGACGGCTCGACGCTCCCCCCGTACACGGCGACGGTGTCGGCGGTGACGAGATCGACCGTCCCGTACTCCTGGCGGCCCGGCTGCCCGGTGGCACCGAGTCAGCTCCGGCTCTTGCACCTTCGCTACTTCGGGTTCGACGGCCGGAGCCACGTCGGCGAGATGATCGTCAACGCCTCCGTCGTGGACGACGTCATCACGGTGTTCGGCCGGCTCTACGCGGCGCGCTTCCCGATCCGCCGCATGGTTCTCGTCGACGTCTTTCACGGCCGCGACCCCGCCTCGATGGCGGCCGACAACACCTCGGGCTTCAACTGCCGTCGGGCCGTGGCGCCGGGCCCGCCGCAGTGGTCGGTGCACGCCTACGGTGAGGCGATCGACGTGAACCCCGTCGAGAACCCGTACATCGACGTTGGGGTAGTGATGCCCCCGGCCGGGGCGAGGTTCGTCGACCGGGCCGACGTCCGGCCCGGCATGGCCGTCACCGGGGGGACGCTCGTCAAAGCCTTCGCCGCGGTCGGCTGGTACTGGGGTGGACGCTGGACGGGCTCTCCGGACTACCAGCACTTCTCGTCGACCGGTGGCTGACCCGATCACGAACGGCCCGCCGAGGCGATGACGGCGACCGCGAGGATGCGCCGCGTCGCGGCACGCCTCGCCCTGGCGACGCTGGCGACGCAGGCTGTCGTCGGCGTCGGCGCGGCGCGGCTCATCGGCGCGGCCGCGGCCACCCGGCCGACCGCCTGTCGCGCGAACCTCGCGCAAAGCCTGCGCGCGACGGCGGACGCGTCTCAGCTCGTCCTCGTCGAGTCACCGTCTCTTGCGTCCACGACGGCGACCGCGACCCTCTGGCAGCGGGCGAGCGGGTGCTTCTCCCGAGTCGGCGGCCCGTGGCCGGCGCGGCTCGGCTGGCACGGGCTCTCGAGTCACCACCTCGAGGGCGACGGCACGACCCCGATCGGCGCGTTCGGCATCGGACCGGTGATGTACGGCGTCGCGCCGGATCCCGGCGTCGCGTACCGCTACCACCGCCTGGTCTGCGGCGACTGGTGGGACGAGGACCCGACGACGCCGAGCTACAACCGATTCGTCCACGTTCCTTGCCACGCGAGACCACCGTTCGGCGGCGGCAGCGAGGCGCTGTGGACCGAGCTCACCGCCTACCGCTACTTCGCCGTGATCGAGTACAACGCCGCGCCGATCATCCCGGGGCGGGGCTCGGCGATCTTCCTCCACGTCTCGACCGGAGGCACGACGAACGGTTGCGTCAGCCTCGGCGAGCCTGAGCTCGTCCACACGCTGCGCTGGCTCCGTCCGGCCGAGCGCCCGCTCGTCGTGATCGGCACGGCGGCGACGCTGGAGAACCTCTAGCACGATCCGTGGAGCCGGGGCGCGACCCGCTCGGCGGGTTGAGCGGCGACACTGGTGGGCGCTTCGTCACTGGGGGGGAAGACGGAATTGCTCGCGTTGCTCGCGATCGGAATCGTCGCCGGGTTGATCACAGGGATCTCGCCGTGCATCCTGCCGGTCCTGCCCGTCGTCCTCGTCGCCGGGGCGACGCCCGCCGCGCCCGATACGGCGCGCCGGCGCGCGGCGCGTCCCGTCGCCGTCGTCACCGGCCTCGTCGTCAGCTTCGCGGCGTTCACGCTCGCCGGCTCGGCGCTGCTCAGCGCGCTCGACCTGCCACAGGACCTGTTGCGCGACGCGGGACTCGTCATCCTCGGCCTCGTCGGGCTCGGGCTGCTCGTGCCGGCGCTCAGCGGCCTCATCGAGCGCCCCTTCGCCCGCCTCGGGACGCGCCCCCCGCAGGGCGCGACGAGCGGTTTCGTCCTCGGGGTCGGGCTCGGACCGCTCTTCGTCCCGTGCGCCGGCCCCGTTCTCGCCGCGATCACCGCCGTGGCGGCGACACGCCACTTCGGGCCGGGCGCGATCCTGCTCACCCTGGCATTCTCGGCCGGGGCGGCGGTGCCGCTGCTCGCCGTCGCCCTCGCCGGCGACCAACTCGTCGGGCGGGTGCGGGCGCTTCGTCGACGCGGGGCGCTCATCCGCCGCGCCGGGGGCGTCATCCTCCTCGCGATGTGCTTCGTCCTGGCGGCCAACCTCACCGACGGCCTGCAACGTCTCGTCCCCGGGTACACGAACGCCCTCCAGAACGACGTCGAGGGAACGACGTTCGCGAGAAACCAGCTCGCCGCCTTGCGAGGCGTGCCGGCTGGGACACTCGGTGACTGCGCGGCGGACTCGCCCGTCCTCGCGCGTTGCGGTGCGGCTCCGGCGTTCACCGGGATCACCGCCTGGTTGAACACGCCGCACGACGCGCCCTTGTCGCTCGCCGGGCTGCGGGGCAAGGTCGTCCTCGTCGACTTCTGGACCTACTCCTGCATCAACTGCCAGCGCGAGCTGCCACACGTCGAGGCCTGGTATCAGCGCTATCGCCGCGCCGGGCTCGTCGTGGTCGGGGTGCACACCCCCGAGTTCGCCTTCGAACACGTCGTGTCGAACGTCGCCGCCGCGGCACGGCAGCTCCACGTCGACTTCCCGATCGCGCTCGACAACGACTACGCGACTTGGAACGCCTACCGGAACAGCTACTGGCCCGCCGAGTACCTGATCAACGCGCGCGGCGAACTCCGCTACTTCACGTTCGGCGAGGGCAACTACGCCCACACGGAGACGCTCATCCGCGAGCTCCTCGTCGCGGCCAACCCGGCGGTGCACCTCCCGCCGCGCACCGACGTCCCGGACCTCACGCCGGACACGCCGCTCACGGCGGAGACCTACCTCGGTTCGGACTACCTCGGCAACAGCTTCCAGGACAACCTCGACGAGCAGTTCGTCTCGAACGGAGTCCCGACGAAGTACTCGTTCCCGCCGGTCGAGTACCCGTACGGGATCGAGCTCGCGGGCACCTGGACGATCCGCCCCGAGGAGATGACCGCGGGACGCCGTGCCGAGCTGCGCCTCGAGTTCCAGGCCCACGACGTCTACCTCGTGCTCGGCGGTCACGGCACCCTCGGGGTCCGGGTGAACGGCGCGCAACGAGAGACGATCGCGGTGAGCGGAATCCCGCGGCTCTACACGCTCGTGTCGGGTCGTTCCTACAAGGAAGACTCGCTCCTCGTCTCGGCGAGCCCGGGAATCCAGGCCTACGACTTCACCTTCGGCTAACCGCCGGACGCGCTTCGCCGCCCGGGCAGGCGGCCGCGGCCCCCAGGTGGCCGGACTTGGGAGCGGCGGCGGCGGCGCGCGCCGGTTCGGGCGCCGGCGGTCGCGCGATCTCGATGCGCTCCTCCGCTGGCACGCTCCCCCGCGTGCGCCCTGGGAATCGGCACCTCGCCCGTCGCCAGCATGCCGCGGCGCGACGATGCCGACCGGCGCCGCCATGAGCGGCGACGAGCTCGTGACGACGGCGGGAGTCGCGCCCCTCCGGGCGGGTGGCGGTAGCCTGTCGACGTGCTGATTACCTCCGCTCCCGGCGTCGGTCGTTCCGCATGAGGCTCCGACGCGGCGACCGCACGCCCGCTCGCGAGCGTTCCGACGGCGACACGGCTGGACTCGGGCGGTCGTCCGAGGCGCCGGATGAGTCCGCCGCTCTGCCGTGGAGCGACCTTACGTTCACGCACTCGTCGCTCGAATTCGACGGGGACGACAATCTCCCGGGTGAAGGGCTCGGAGAAATCATCCGCCTCGGCGTGCACGACGTCGCGGACAAGGCGACGCTCCGGCTCGGGGACCTCCTCATCGGTCGTGGTCTCGTCACCGAGTTACAGGTCAGCGAGGCGCTCACCAGGCAGCGCGGAACAGGCGGCCGCCTCGGACAGATCCTCGTCGACATGGGGGTTCTCGGCGAGCGCGGGCTCGTCGACGCTCTCGCCTGGAAGTTCGACATGCCCGAGTGCGACCTCCGCACGCAGATCCCGCAGAAGGACGCGCTCGAACTCGTGCCCGAGGAGATCGCCCGAGCGCAGCTCGCGCTGCCGATCGCGCTGACCGGCAACATCATCTTCGTCGCCGTCGCCGAGCCGAGCTCGGGGCTCCAGGCACTTCTCGAGAAGATCACGAAGCGCGAAGTGCACCTCATGATCGTGCCGGTGAGCGACATCCGCCAGGCGATCGACTCCAACTACGGTGCGCTCGGCGGGGTCACCAACCTCGTCGAGGTGTTCCAGACGATCGAAGGCGGCCGGCGCCGAGCGGCGGAGCCGGTACGACCGGAGGTCATCGCCGACGACGCCCCCGTCGTCCAGGTCGTCAACCGCATTCTCACCCAGGCGTTGCGTGACCGGGCTTCCGATGTCCACATCGAGCCACAGGACAAGGGCGTGCGCGTGCGCTACCGCATCGACGGCGTCATGAAAGAAATGCTCGCGCTCCCGGCGGCGATGGGCCTCGGGCTCGTGAACCGCATCAAGATCATGGCGGAGATGAACATCGTCGAGCGCCGTCGGCCCCAGGACGGCCAGTTCACGACGACCGCAGACGGCAAGGCGGTCGACGTGCGCGTCTCGACGCTCGCGACGATCTGGGGTGAGAAGTGCGTCATGCGGATCCTCGACAAGACACGGTCGGTGCTGCGCCTGGAGCACCTCGGGATGCCGGCCTCGGTCAGCGAGACCTTCTCGGGGATCATCCGCGCCCCGTTCGGCATGGTCGTCTGCGCGGGGCCGACGGGCAGCGGCAAGACGACGACGCTCTACGCGACGTTGCACGAACTCAACGACCCGACCCGCAACATCATGACGATCGAGGACCCCGTCGAGTACGTCTTCCCGTCGATGAACCAGATCCAGACGAACGAGCAGGCGGGTCTCACGTTCGCGACAGGACTGAAGTCGATCCTGCGCCAGGACCCCGACATCATCCTCGTCGGCGAGATCCGAGACGTCGAGACGGCTCGCATCGCGGTGCAGTCGGCGATGACCGGCCACCTCGTGCTCTCCTCGCTCCACGCGACCGACACCGTCACCGCCTTGCTCCGCTTCGAGGACATGGGAATCGAGCCCTTCCTCATCTCCGCCTCGGTCATCGCCGTCGTGAGCCAGCGCCTCGTGCGCCGCATCTGCCCCGCGTGCAAGACGCGCTACACACCGACGCCGGAGGAGCGCGCCTTCTACGACGAGACGCACGGGCCGGAGAAGGCCACCTTCTACCGGGGCGAAGGATGCAACTTCTGCGCCCACACGGGTTACCAGGACCGCATCGGCGTCTACGAGCTCCTCGAGATCACCTCGCGGATCAAGCACCTCATCATCGCCGCCAGCACACACGACGAGCTCCGCGCCGCAGCCCAAGAGCAAGGCATGCGAACCCTGCGTCAACAGGCGATAGACCTCGTTGCTCAGGATGTCACGACCGTGTCAGAAGTCGTCCGCAGCATCTACACGTTGTAGACAGGATTCCCGTGGCCCGCTTCTCCTACACAGCAATCGACAAGACCGGTGGGACCGTCTCGGGTGTGGTCGCGTCCGCCAACGCCGGTGCCGCTCACGTCTTGCTGCTGAGCCGTGAGCTCCAGCCCATCTCCCTCGAGGAGAAGACGAGCATCCTCCAATACGAGGTGACGAAGAAGAAGGTGCCGCGTGAGGAGGTCATGCACTTCTCGCGCCAGCTCGCCGTCTTCGTGAAGGCGGGGATCCCGATCCTCGACGCCCTCGAGATCATCGAGGGCGAGACGACGGACAAGCTGTTCAAGAAGGCCCTGCACCAGATGGTCGAGGCGATCACGGCCGGCGATACCTTCTCGCTGGCGGCCGAGGCCCATCCCGAGGCGTTCCCGCCGTACTACATCGGGATGCTCGGCGCGGCCGAGCTCGCGGGCAACCTCGACACCGTGCTCGCCCAGCTCTCCGACTACATGGAGCGTGACGCCGACGCTCGCAGCAAGGTCACCTCGGCGATGATCTACCCCGGAGTCGTCCTCGCGATGTCGATCGTGACGGTCGTCGTGCTCGGCGTGTTCGTCATGCCGAGGTTCAAGACGTTCTTCCAGTCGCTCGGCGCGAAGCTCCCGCTCCCCACGTTGATATTGATTCGAATCACGAACTTCTTCGAGGCCCGTTGGGAGATCATTCTCGCCGTGATCGTCGTCGCCGTGATCGCCTTCGCCATCACCTTCCGCTCGAAAAAAGGGCGGGCGCGCATCGACTCAATCGTTCTGCGCCTTCCAATCGCTGGAGACCTCGTTCAGCACATCTTGGTCGAGAGGATCTGCCGGATCCTCTCGTCGATGATCCAGGCCGGCGTCTCGCTCCCTGAGGCGTTGATCGTCACCTCTGAATCCGTGTCGAACGACGTGTACAAGCGCGGCCTCGACACGATCCGGGACGAGATGCTCGAGGGACGTGGGCTCGCGGATCCCGTCGCGGGCAGCGACCTGTTCCCCAGCGCGGCCCGCCAGATGATGCGCGTCGGCGAAGAGACCGGGACCCTGGAAGAGCAGCTGCAAACTGCGTCCCAGTACTACGCTCGGGAGCTCGATTTCAAGATCAAGCGATTCACCGGTTTGTTCGAACCCGCGATCATTATCGTCATGGGTCTCATCGTCGGCTTCGTCGCCATCGCGCTCATCTCCGCGATGTACGGCATCTACCGCCAGGTGAAGGTCACTTAGCTCGACGAAGGATTCGGGCGACGCCCGACAATTCGACTTGTCCGCCGCCTTCCATCCGCTGCCCATCGCGGCGCGAGACGGCCCGCAGTGTTTCCACTTCGGTGTCATACGGTTTTCCGCCTCCGCGATCCTTGCAACAATGTGCTCGCGCTGTTGTTGTCGCCTTCGGTGTCTTGGACTCGCGCGATGTCGTGCCACATTGGCTGGAGGGTCCCGGAGCGGCGGTCACGACAAGGCGACAGCCGAACCGGTTGCGACGGCTGACACATCTTGATTAGTGTTGGTGGCCCATATGGGTGGAATTCGGCGGCTGGATTGCTGAGCAGGCTATCCTTCGCCCGTAGCTCGTTGGAGCCATCGATCTGAGGAAAGGAACCAGCCACCATGCTGAACCGCTACCGCAGGAATCGCAGAACAGACGCTGATCGATTCGGTCACGGAGGTTTTACCCTGATCGAACTCCTCATCGTCATCATCATCATGGGCATCCTTGCCGCCGTCGTCGTCTTCGCCCTCGGCGGCGTCACGGGCACCAGCGCGATCGCGGCGTGCAACACGGACGCAAAGACTGTCGAGGTCGGGGTCCAGGCGTATTACGCGCAGAACAACACCTACCCGACCACGATCGCAGCCCTCGACTCTGGGACCAATGCGGCCCTGCGCAGCTGGCCGAGCAATAACACGTACTACTTCATCGGGCTGGGTGACGGAACGGGCATTACGTACATCACCACCGCCGGTATCGTGGCGGCAACTGACGCGACGCCCGCCACGGGTCAGCCCGCAGCGGCCCTCGGTACGGTTTGGGTCGAACCGGTCAAAGTCATCACGGGGGTCGGAGCCACCGCGACCGATTGGTATGACTTCGACACCTTTGCCTCCACGGCCACGCCATCTACCAATATCTGCGGAACCATTTCCTAAGAGCGGCACGCTTAGTCCGAGCTCAGATCGAGAAGACCAAAGGGTCCGGCGTACCGCCGGACCCTTTGGTCTGTCGTCGCCGACAGCGATGAGGCAGTATTAGACACATGGCGAAACTTGATACCACTCCGATCGATCCATGGCTCCAACTCCTCTGGGACCGCAAGGGTTCCGACCTGCTGCTGTCTGCGGGCTCGGCACCACGGCTCCGCCTGGATGGGGAGCTCGTCCCCGTCGATGCGGTGCCCAACTTGACGCCGGACCAGGTTGGCCACGTGATCGACTCCCTCCTCCTTCCAGAGCAGTCCGAGTCCTTCGAGAAACAGCGGGATTTCGACTTCTCGTTCTCGTGGAACAACCTCGCCCGGATACGCGGCAACGCATTCCACCAACGCGGGAGCCCTGCGCTCGAGCTGCGCATGATCCCGATGAGGATTCCGACCTTCGAGGAGCTCCTGCTGCCAGCGGTGACGAACTCGATCGCGAGTCTTCCGCGTGGATTCGTCCTCGTCACGGGTCCGACTGGTTCGGGAAAGTCGACGACCCTTGCCTCGGTTGTCGACTACATCAACGAGAACCGCCGGATTCACGTGATCACGATCGAGGATCCCATCGAGTACCTCCATCACCACAAGCTGTCGATCATCGACCAACGCGAGGTGGGAGTCGACAGTCCCTCGTTCGAGCGAGGGCTCCGTGCCGCCCTCCGCGAGGACCCTGACGTCCTGCTCATCGGTGAGATGCGCGATCTTGAATCGATCCAGATCGCCTTGACGATGGCGGAGACCGGCCACCTCGTGTTCGGCACCCTTCACACCTACGACGCGCCACAGGCGATCGACAGGATCATCGACGTGTTCCCCGCGGAACGGAAAGACCTCATTCGTATCCAGCTGGCCGGGTCCCTCGCCGCGGTGATCGCCCAGCGTCTCGTCAACCGAGCCGACGGAGGACGGGTGGCAGCTTTCGAGGTGCTGCTCGGGAACAGCGCCTGTCGGGCGTTGATCCGGGAAGGCAAGACCCACCAGCTTCGCAACGTCATCACCACAAGCAAGTCCGAAGGCATGCAAACGCTCGAGACGAGCCTCATCGAGCTGATCGGTTCGGGAGTGATCGACTACGACACAGCGCTTGAGGTGACCATGTACCCCAAGGACCTCGCCCGGGCGATGGCGGCGTAGGTTTCCTCTTTGGGGATTGCGCGCCAAACCGAACCACGAATCAAGCGGTCACTCGCCAGACCCGAGTTCGCGTGATGTGATGCGCCACCAGGTGACTGGATACTCGGCGACAAGGCAAGCACACGGATCAATCGATCACAGTCTCTTTCTGGCGCGCGGCGAGAGTAATCCCCGCCGTTCAACAAGCGTGAGGCTGTTCGCGACCAGCCCTATCTGCGACCTCCATCCGCCGCAAGCTGGCTTCCGGAACCGGAGCGTCGAGCATGACAACGCTGATGTTCAGCGAATCCCGCGATTGATGCTCACTGACTTCGCGTGCTGTGATCAGCGAAAATCGCGACTGAGCTCGATGCCATGAAGAGGACATCCCTCGTCAGAACACGATTCTGTCCTCGTCGGAACCAATGAGTCTCTCGGTATCACCTGAAGGCAGACACGGCCGACGCGCTCGGACATGATCGGGGTCTTGGTTTACCTCACCCTGTTGAGTTCCCTCAGTCGCCAGAGTTACAGCCAGCCACCATCTTTATTCAGCATTTACGTGTGGTTAATGGTCCAGCTTCCAGTGATGGTGCCCGATGGGCCGCCCGACGACCTGTAGGTCTCGATGTTCATCGTGTCGCCGCTGGCGAATGACACCGGTCCGCCGCTCGTACAGGTCGTAGCGGTGGAGGCGATCGAGCAACTCAGCGCGGTCGCTGCACCGTTCTTCATGAGGATGACGGTCAGCGTGGCAGTGCCACCCTGAGAACTCGCGGATGCCGACAGCGTGACCGAGAGATTTGTCAACGTCGAGGCGGTCGTAAAGGTGTAGGTGTTCGCAGTGCTGGTCGTACTCATGACGGCGGAGCTCGTTGCGCTGCCGTACAAGCACGTGGTCGAGGTACAAGAGGTCGAGAAGTGAGTGCCCGGGAACACCGTGCTGGTACTGCTGTTTCCGGAGAACACCGCAGAAGTCGTGAAGGTGTCGGTGCTCGACGGCCCGGCGGCGGTGTAGTTGCTGTCAGCCGCCACGCTCGCGTAGGCGCTGTAGCTGCCCGCCGCGGAGGCCGTGATCGTGCACGTTGCCGTGGCCGTCCCCGCCGGGCTGCCCGATCCGGTCAGCGCGGTGACCGAGGCACAGCTCGTCACCTGACCGGAGAGGTTCCAGGTGACGGCCCCCGACGGCGTGGCGCCGCCGCTCGGACCGGCAACCGTCGCGGTGAAGGTCACACCCTGGCCCAGGGTGGGCGAGGTCGGTGAATTGGTGACCGCGATCGTCGGCGTGGCTTTCGGCACCGTGAAGGTGTCGGTGCTCGACGGCCCGGCGGCGGTGTAGTTGCTGTCAGCCGCCACGCTCGCGTAGGCGCTGTAGCTGCCCGCCGCGGAGGCCGTGATCGTGCACGTTGCCGTGGCCGTCCCCGCC